>Ga0129307_1001092_pt1 | contig 32664 bp, 28 predicted proteins | sample P1105metagenome_FD_94437 | JGI IMG/M metagenome (GOLD analysis project Ga0129307, IMG submission 94437) | Capybara group fecal microbial communities from Wisconsin, USA - P1105 metagenome | ecosystem: Host-associated > Mammals > Digestive system > Large intestine > Fecal | place: USA: Wisconsin...
TATCTAAGTAAAAATAGAACCGTCGGACAGACGGGGATAGCTCGTGTATGCTGTAATCATTAGATTACTCGAACGAGAAGCCCCCACTTCTTAGCGAAGCGAAAGTGGTGGGAGTATGTCACTACCAGTCCATCTATTATTTTGGCGATGTAAACTTTATAACAAAATAAAAGTGCGTTTACTCTTGATTATATGTTAAAATAAAAAGTGCAACTGGGGACAGACCTTGGTGCAATGGGGTCCGTCCCCATTGCACTTTCTGTGTTTTGGGAGGTATTTATGAGAAGGTTAAAAGGTGTATTAAAGGGTGGATTAGCCTTAGGTCTTGCGACGATGCTCATGTTATCTTGCACTTCATGCGGTAAGGAGCAACAAGTTATAGATGATTATGGCGTACAGACTGATGAGGCTACTGATGAAGCAGATGATGCGTCAGGGACTGATACTGAGACAGAATCTGAAGATCGAGATAATGCGGGACGCAGTTTGACTGAAATATTTGGTGAGAATATTTCTGCTACTGATGGATTTAATATGGGTCAGGTTACAGTGGAATATTCCCTTGATTATAAGGTTCCTGAAGTTGAAAAGATTAATGTATATGAAGGTAAGTTCATTGAAGATAATTCGGAGATAGAGAAACAGATTGTAAGTAGTTTCTTTAGCGGTACAGAGAAGAATCTAGATGAGATTAAATATGTAAATGAAACAGATTATATACTTCTTTTATATAAATACAGAAGTATATTAAATGCAGCATCTTCAGGTGGTTCGGATGGTGCGTCTAGTGATGGAATAACCTTGAACATTATAGATTCTTCATTTGAAGAGGTTTATACCTGGGTGGATGAGTCGTCCTATTATATCCATATGTATGAAGGTGAATATAATGGAACCAGATATGGAATGATATATTCTTATGATAAGACCAGCTTAAAAAGAAATATTTATATCTGTCCAATAAGTATAGCTGAATATTTTCCTGATCAAGATGTGAAAACAATGTTTGTTGTAGATCAGAATTCTGATTATGGAACGAGTAATGTATGTACAATGTCTGGATCAGATGTAGAGGCTGAAGCAGGTGATGTTGTAGAAAAACTTGGTCTCGGTGAAGAAGATGTTAAGATATCATTTGATCCGAGTATGGCACCTCCTGATGAGGATGTTTTTTGGGCAAACTATGAAACTGAAGCTTATAACGAGATGCCTAAACTTATCTTTTCAGATTCGGATATTATTTTTACGGTTGGAAAGCTTAATATTACAAATCCTTCGGGACGTACATATGCTTATAAGATATTAAAAGAACAGCCTTTTGAACAGCAGATGGGAGATGACCAGTCGGAGGATGCGAATTTAACAGAAAATGGATATGCAGTATATTTTTGTTCGAAGCCTTTTTCTGAGAATGTAAAGCCTGAGGAGCCATCCACATTCAATAGAGGTAGTGTTTTATTCACTGATAAAGGGCTCTTTTCAGCTGATATTTCAGTGATAACGGAAATGGAAGATGTGGTTGAAGGTGTTTCACTTCTTTCGTTTGATGAGGTAAAAGATCATTTTAAAGAAGCATTAAATAATGATTCGGATATTTCTCATAAATCTGCAGGCAGTCTGGAGGTTATGAGCGTAAGCTTTACTTATGTTCTGATCCAGGACGAGGAAACAGGTAAAGCGGAGTATGTTCCTGCCTGGTATTTTATAACAAAGGATAATAAGCTTAAGGACGGAGATCAGAATGTTACTTATTCTCATGTAATAAGCGCTATTGATGGCTCCGATTTAAAGGATATGATTAGATAACTTGGTGCAGTGGGGTCCGTCCCCGCTGCACTTTTGAGGGGACAATGATGGAAGATGGGAAGTTGAAAAAGTGGGATTGGTTCCGTGATCACATGGAATACTTTCTGGTATATTGCCTGATAGGCTGGATCTATGAATCTATCTGGTGCTGCTGGATATATCATAAACTAGGATTTATAAATCGTGGCTTTCTTTTTGGACCGTGGATTCCGATATATGGAATAGGCTTTTTCATTATATATGGGCTTTTTAAGCTGATAAGAGTTAAGAATCCTATACTTGTTTTTGTGGTCGGTACTGCAATTGCTACTGGTATTGAACTCCTGGCTAGTTATATAATCGAGGCTGTGATGCACAGAAAGCTGTGGGATTACACAGGCTACTTCATGAACTTTCAGGGGAGAATAGCATTTGAAGCCAGCATGATGTTTGGTATAATGATCTTTGCGGCTATATGTCTGATTCATCCTGCGATAAAAAAACTGCAGGAAAAGATTCGTGACAGCAAGGTTCATAACGTGATATTTATTATCATATCATCGCTGTTTTTTATTGATCTTGTGGCAAGAATCTGGCTGGGGAGCAATATGAAATGAGTAGAAGAATAAATTTTTTTGCAACTGAAAAGGATATGGTGAGTCTGCTTAAAGAAGTAGAGGAAACGATACCATTTGATGTTAAATATATTCTTTCTTATGATACAAGTATTGTCACTGAAAAGGTGCTTGAGTATAAAAATGTTGAGCAGATTCCGAATCTTGGCAGGCTGACAAAACACCATAGTGAGAAGAGTTTTTTGATCACGCGTAGTGACATGAAGCCGAAAGTTAAGAAAACCCCTATCGGAGTGAAGGTGATCCAGGGGGAGAATCCGGAATCCGTTGGTTTTGATCCAAGTGGATTTAGCGAAGATGGAAGCTGCCTTATACATGGCATCTTTTCGACGATGGAGGAAGTGGGTTTATCAAAGGAGCTTTTTAATGCGATACGAAGGCTCATGAATAAACATTTTACCAAGGTGCGAGGCTGGTATTTTGGTGATGAGGCAAAGTCCCTTTGTGGGCAGGTGAGATATATCTGCATTGGGGTGAATGAGCCTGAGGAATACGACTTTCATCCTGAGTTTTAGATAAGTTTTAGAGAGGAATGACTACTTAGTTTTAACTGATATGAAGATAAAGAAAATACTGACAAAGCTGATAGTGATAGGCCTTATCATATGCTTTGTCGCTGGCGCAATAGTTTTAGGTTTAAATTTTTACATTATAGAATCTGTAAAAAGAAATATTATATCTGTTGATGATACTGCATCTCTTGAAGATGTGGACTGTATTATAGTTTTGGGCTGCGGAGTTTATGCAGATGGAACTCTAAGTCCTATGCTGAACGATAGACTCAGTCTTGCAGCTGATGTGTATGGAAAGGGAGCTTCTGATAAGCTACTTATGTCGGGCGATCACGGCACTGAATACTACAATGAGGTCAGTGCGATGAAGAACTACATGACTTCTAACGGTATTGCTTCTTCATCTGACATATTTATGGATCATGCAGGATTTTCAACTTATGAAAGCATCTACCGCGCTAAAGAAATCTTTGGTGCTAAGAAGATAGTGATCGTTACCAATACATATCATCTATATCGTGCGCTGTATATTGCAAAATGTTTTGGGCTGGATGCATATGGTGTTGGTGTTGATGATACCTATACAGGAAGAGAGTATAGAGAGGTTCGTGAGATCCTAGCAAGAGATAAGGACTTTGCGAAATGTATTGTAAAACCTGAGCCTACATTTCTTGGTGAATCCATAGATCTTAAAGGCGATGGAAATGTAACAGAAGATAAAAGTACAGATTAACAGAAGATAAAAGTAAGTATTAACGGGGAAAAAATGAATAATAATGAACTTGAGAGGATTGCATGGAGGGATGCAAACCAGTTTGATATTGAAAGACTGGACTTTGTTATAAGGAAGAACAACTTTACAAATATAGCACTGATCTGTGCTAGTGTATTTTCGCTGTTAGTAACTGGCGGATTAGTTGTATCACAGCTGAAAAACAGTATTAATAATTGGCCTATATCTGTTGTGGTAATATTAATTGCGATAGGTTGTTTGATCTTTTTTATAAGACGTATGCATTTTAAGCCTACGTTTAAGGTTGCTGATGTTACGGTTGAGAAGATAGAACGTACAGAAAGTTCAGAAATGCCTAACATGTATACAGCTGTAGTATCTCAGGGCGATATCACATTACGAAACATTAATATTTACTGTCAAAGTCATCCAGAAGAGAATTCAAAAGTTCTGTTATTCATTATGGACAGTGACACTTGGTCAGTTGGAATCGCATAATGGTGCAGTTGGGGACAGACCTTGGTGCAACGGGGTCCGTCCCCACTGCACATTTTTTATAAAGGAGGGAAAAAGTATGGAATATGATTGCTGTTTTACAAATGAGAATAAATGGTTTCGCTACAGGGCAGCCGCTATAATCGTGGAGGAAGGCTGCGTGCTTTTTGCAGGCAATGAGAGAGATGATTATATCTATTCCATAGGTGGTGGAGTTCATATGGGGGAAACTGCAGAAGATGCTGTAAAGCGTGAAGTTCTGGAAGAAACTGGAATTCCTTATGAGGTTGATCACTTGGCTGTTATACATGAGAATTTCTTCTGTGAGAATCAATCGTATCTTAAAGGGCTGGATTGCCATGAGATAGCTATGTATTACGTGATGAAGCCTAGAGGAACTAAGGAGTTGAACAGCGATAGCTATACTCAGGGCGTTAAAGAAAGTATGCATTGGATACCAATTGAGGATTTAGATAAATATAAGGCATTCCCAACATTTATGAAAGACTTCCTTCAAAGAGAACATGAAGGAGTTGAACATATCGTAACTGATGAACGTACGGATGAATGTATATAGTGGTTTAAAGAAATGGTGCAGGTGGGGACAGACCTTGGTGCAGTGGGGACGGACCCCGCTGCACCATTAGCGTTCGAAGAGGTGGATCAGGGCTTCTTTCCATTTTGGGGCATATGGGTGCTCGCGCATGGAAAGGTTGAATTTGTTGGAGCCGATAAGCACGGTCTGTGGATGGGTGAATTCTTTGAATCCCCATTCGCCGTGATATGCGCCCATGCCTGAATGTCCAACACCATTAAATGGCGCGCCTTTCACCATCATATGAAGGCACACTTCGTTGATGCAGCCTCCACCGAACTGCATTCTCTGCATAGTATTCTTGGCCCAGGCAATGTCTCTTGTGAAAACATAAAGCGCCAGGCCTTTTTCTCTTTTTGAAATCTCTTTTATAAGAATATTGATCTGCGCATCCTTGTATGGAACAACCGGCAGGATAGGGCAGAACAGTTCTTTCTTAACAATATCTTCGTTTATATTAACAGGATAAAGAATGGTTGGTGAGTACTTAAGTGTCTGTTTGTCACCAGTTCCGCCGTATATAACCCTGTCTCGATATTTGTCCACGTCGGAATCACATTTGGCGTAGGCCGCCTCGCTTATCAGATGTGGATACTCCGGATTTTTATGAGGCTCATCGCCCAGCTGCTTTGTAAAGGCTTTCTTTAGTTCTGCAAGGAATTCCTCAGCAACTTCTTCAGCAACAGCCACCTGATTTATATTAATACAAACCTGCCCTGAATTAAGGGCCTTGAAAAATGCTATCTTACGCGCTGCATCTTTTAAGTCCGCATCTTTACGGATGATGCACCAATTACCTGTCTCGCCGCCAAGCTCGAGAGCCACAGGAGTCAGATTCTTCGCAGCTTTCTCCATAACATGAGAGCCCACCTTAGGTGAACCGGTATAGAATATCTTATCAAATCGCTGCTCGAGGCAGATGTCTGCGATGTCATGTCCGCCACCCAGAACAGTTACATACTTCTCTGGGAATATCTGTGAGATTATTTTCTGCATCAGCTCGGTGCAGTGAGATGACTTCGAACTTGCCTTGATCACTGCTGTGTTGCCTCCTGCGATGCTTGCCGCAAGCACGCCAAGAGAGAGAAGTATCGGAAAATTAAAAGGACTGATGATGAGTGTGACACCGTAAGGAAGCTTGTACACCTTAGTCACAAGACTTGGAAAGCAATGAAGTCCACTAAAATGGGTCTCCGGCTTTGCCCAGTTTCGAAGCCCCTTGATCATTTCATTTATCTCGAGGATCAGACTACCGATATCACAGAAGTATGCTTCTGTAGGATAGCGTCCAAGATCGTCAGCCAGCGCTTCTTTAAGTTCAGCTTCGTTAGATATGATTGCTGCACGAAGTCGCTTCAGCTGTCTGATACGAAAATCGATAGATAGAGTTCTATCCGTAAGAAAGAATCGTCTCTGTGCTTCAACGATCTTTTCAATCTTTTCCCTTTTTTCTAAATTCTCATCATTTGAATAATTTTTCATCTTTATTTCTCTCTCCGGGAGGTTTTTATTTTCTATGTCCTAGTATATGTTATATAAATGTTGATTGTAAATAAAGAAAGCATATAAGCGACCAAAATGTAACTTTTGGTCAGCTGAATGCTAAAAAGGGAGAGTAAAAGTATGGAAGCAAGATGGAAAAGAGCGGCGATTGGTGGAATTGTTTTGACAATTTGTTTTATTATAGCAATGTCAGCTTCGAGAACGTATGAACCGATCACTTCTAACTGGGAACTGGTTGAGTACACGGTAAATGGAAAAACCACCAAGGTGATTGACGAAGCAGAGGATAATCCTAATTCCCCATCCTTTGTTTGTAAAGGAAATAACAGTTGCGTAGTTTCTGTTAACGGAAAGGACCACGAAGGATATATGACGGAGTCCGCAAAAGGAAAGTACAAGATAACCTTTGATGATACAGATCAAGGAATGACCGCAACAATAAAGGGGCACAAGCTCACACTTGAAAATGATAAGAAAACAGTAGAGATAATTTTCGAAGCAGATTAACATATAGATAAAACCTATAACGAGTTATAAGTATTAAATATACCTCTGTTATAGGTTTTTATTTATGCTATAGATTTTTTATGATAATATGACCAAGTAATAAATTTGTTTTATAGTTAGTAATAAAAATAATCTATAATATAAATCGTTAGAACAAAGGAGATATGATATGAAAGACGAAACAAAGTGCCTGCATTCAGGCTACACACCTGGAAATTCTGAGCCAAGAGTAGTACCTATCGTTCAGAGTACAACTTACAGATTTGATTCTACACAGGATATCGCTGATGTATTCGATGATCCTACAAAGGCTCTTATCTATTCAAGATTTGCTAATCCTACAGTTATGGCTGTAGAAGAGAAGATCAATCAGCTTGAGGGCGGTGTTGGTGCTATGGCAACTTCATCAGGACAGGCTGCATCACTTCTTTCAATCCTGAATATTGCACAGGCAGGCGACAGCTTCGTTTCTGTATCTGAGATATATGGTGGAACTATCAACCTCTTCGCATACACACTTAAGAAGCTTGGTATCGAGTGCATCTTCGTTAACCAGGAGATGAGTGATGAGGAGATCAAGGCTGCATTTAAGCCTAACACAAAGTGTGTATTTGGTGAGACTCTTGCTAATCCATCACTTACAGTATTTGATATCGAGAGATTCGCTAATATCGCACATGAGCAGGGCGTTCCACTTATCGTTGATAATACATTTGCTACACCTATTTTATGTAAACCATTTGACTTTGGTGCTGATATCGTTGTTCATTCAACAACAAAGTACATGGATGGCCACGCAGTACAGGGTGGTGGTATGATCGTTGATAGTGGTAAGTTCGATTGGACAAATGGCAAGTTCCCTGAGCTTGTTGAGCCAGATGAGAGTTACCATGGAACATGCTACGTAAGAGACTACGGCAAGATGGCATACATCCTTAAGGCACGTATGCAGCTGATGAGAGACTTTGGTTGCTATCCAGCAGCTCACTCAGCATTCCTTCTTAACCTTGGTCTTGAGACACTTCCAATTCGTATGGAGCGTCACTATGCAAATGCACTTGAGGTAGCTAAGTTCCTTAAGGATAGCCCATATGTTGAGTCTGTTACATTCCCAGCTCTTGAGGGCGATAAGAACCACGAGCTTGCTAAGAAGTATCTTGGCGGAAAGGCTTGCGGCGTAATTTCCTTCGTTATTAAGGGCGGACGTGAAAAGGCTATGAAGTGGATGGATTCACTTGAGATGGCTTCAAATGAGGTACATGTTGCAGATATCAGAACCTGCGTACTTCACCCAGCAAGTGAGACACATCGTCAGCTTACAGATGAGCAGCTCGTTGCAGCTGGTATCGAGGGTGGTATGATCCGTCTTTCAGTTGGTCTTGAGAATATCGAGGATATCCTTGCTGATATCAAGCTTGGTTTCGCAGCTCTTGATTAATAAAGTGAGTACATTTGCTTATTCTTGAGTTGATGTAGATTAGATGATACAATGATGTATGTTTTCGAATGGAAACATACATCATTTTTTTTGTGCCAAATGGAATTCCCATATGACACGTGTTCGAAAGAATTTCGGAGGTTAATATGATCAAGATACTCGTAGTAGAAGACGAGAAACCAATATCGAATCTTATAAGAATGAGTTTAAAGGGTGCGGGATATACCTGCGATCAGGCATTTGACGGCAATGAAGCGCTGGATAAGATCGATGATACAGTATACGATCTGATCCTTCTGGACATAATGCTTCCTGAGGTTGATGGCTTCGAGCTTATGGAGTACATCAGACCGCTTGGAGTGCCTGTAATATTCCTTACAGCCAAGGATGCTCTTGACGACAGAGTAAAGGGCCTTAAGATGGGCGCTGAGGATTACATCGTAAAGCCTTTCGAGGTTGCAGAGCTTATAGCCAGAGTAGAAGTTGTACTTCGTAGATATAAGAAGACAGAAGATACATTTGAGTTAAATGGCCTCTATGTTGATGCGTCTTCGATGGTAGCAAGACGTGGTGACAAGGAGATTCCTCTTACACCAAAGGAATTCGACCTTCTGCTTCTGTTCCTTAGAACACCTAATACAGCTCTTTATCGTGAGAATATATACGAGAAGGTCTGGGGCGGTGAGCTTGAGTATGGAAGCAAAACTGTAGACCTTCATGTTCAGCGTCTTCGTAAGAAGGCTGGCCTTGAGAAGGAACTTAAATCTGTCAGCAAGGTTGGTTATCGTCTGGATGTTTAAACTGACGATATTTATAATGTATGAGTTTTAGATTAAAGATTACAATTGTAACAACGGTTATTGTGGCCATGCTGTTCAGTCTTGGTTCAACAATCATGATCCATCGTTCCTACATGGATTCTCTTACAAGAGAAGAAAAGGAAGCGGTGGACAGTGTACAGATGGTCACAAGCGTTATCCAGATTTCCTATGAGACAGGTACTGAAACTGGCGATGAACAACTGGTTCAGACTCTTCGCAGGCTGGGAACATATCAGACATCTTCGGATGTCTTTTTGTTGTATAAAGGGAGAAATCTCATTTACGGCAATATTCAGGGGGCAAATATTGATGTAAATATTGACCGTCTTTCTTCTGAGATGACAGGCCAGGGAGATGTTTATGTCAGCTATGATAATGAGTTCTCGGGTATGGAATATATTATCGGAGCCTCTGAAATAATAATAGATGACGACACTTATATAATCTGCGTATGTCGTGATGTCAGCTACGTAAGTAATATGCGTAAAAGACTTCATCAGATGTTTATCTATACATTCTTCGCACTTCTTCTTACTTCAAGTATTATTTCCTGGCTGCTTTCCACATTCCTTGTTCGACATCTTTCCAGACTTACAAAGGCAACCCGAGAGATTGCTGATGGAAATCTGTCATACCGTTCCAATATAGAGACAAATGATGAGATAGGCGAGCTTTCCCAGGACTTTGATAAGATGGCTGAGGAGCTGGAAGGAAATGTTAATCTGCTTGAGGCTGCTGCCGAAGAGAAGGACCGCTTTATGGGCGCCTTCACCCATGAGCTGAAGACTCCTATGACATCTATCATCGGATATGCGGAACTTCTCCGTACACAGGAACTTGATGAAGAAGATAGAGAGGATGCTTTGCAGTACATATATTCCGAGGCAAAGCGTCTTGAAAATATGTCTCTTAAGCTTCTGCAGCTTTTTGTTGCTGATAAAGAAAAGCTGGAGATGAAGAAAGTATCTCCAAAGGAAATGGTAGAGGATATAGTTACTCACCTCAGACCAACTCTTTCAGAACAGAATATATCTATTATCTGCAGAACTCAGGAAGGGCTTGCTATGCTGGAGCCTGATCTGGTGAGAACTCTGCTTATTAACCTTATTGATAATGCCCGTAAGGCTATGGATAAGAAGGGAAATATAAGAGTAGATCAGAAGATGGATGAGGACGGAGTAACATTTATCATTACAGATAACGGTAAAGGAATGCCTAAGGAAGCTATAGAGCATGTTACTGAGGCGTTCTACCGTGTAGATAAAGCTCGTTCCAGAGCCCAGGGTGGTGCTGGTCTTGGTCTTTCTCTTGTGTCTAAGATAGTTGAGCTTCACAATGGTACTATTGATTTCAGTAGTGAGCCAGGCATCGGTACGGTTATCACAGTTAAGCTGAAGGGAGGTGCTGTAGATGTTTAAAGGTGGTAGTATAAAACCTGTAGTTATAGCGCTGCTTGCGATATCCGCCATAATGATATCATTTAGCTTCCCATATCTAGTTTTTGCATACGAGAATCACATGTTAAATGGATATGGCATTCATTACGATGCAGATCCTGTTCGAATTAATTCAGCGTCAATTTCCTTCACTGAGAAGCTGAGGAACATGACGTCCACTATCGACAGTTCGTCCTATGTTTATGTAAGTGATGATAATACCAGTGATTTCGAGATCAATCTGACGCTTGAAAGCGCATATAGATTTGCTGCAGAAGCATATATGGATATGTTTATCAGTGACAGCATGTTAGATGAACTGGGGATGGAAAGAGAAAAACTAAAGACTAAATTTTTTGATGATGCTAATAAGTATTCGGCAAAGTATCTTCTGATCCGTCCGGGTACCAAGGACATGTATCTTGTATGGGCTGTTGGACTTTATACTGATTTCGGTGATATGGAGCTTCTGGTAGATGATGAGACTGGAAAGGTCCTTTCTATGTATGCTACTTTAAATGCTGATACGGGTCTTGATACCATTTATAATGATAATTATTTTGACGAGGAATTCGGTAAGAGTATAGCAAATTATTACGAGATGAATTATATTACTTCTGAGTATTCGGCCAGCAAAAGCTGGGGGATAAATAATGGAAGTTCCAGTTATTCCATAAGAAGCATTAAGCTTATGGGAGCAGATCCTGATGAGGAGATTGTATTACCATATATTGTTCAGACTTATTCGGATGGAAGTCTGGTGGTGTATTATAATTTCTATAGTTTTTCAGCATTGAATCTGGATGCATATGATTCAGATATTCATATTGGAGAATACTACTTTCAGGATTATAATGATGTGGATGCCACCGATGATTCTAATACTACTGAAGATGGAAGTACGGATAAGGAATCAGGTAGTTCAAATAGTAATTCAAAGAATAATCAGAATACTGATCCAAATCAGCCGCCTCCATATGGTCCGGATGGAACCCCAGAAGTTCAGGACAATGATGATGAGGATGATTCAAAGAATAATAATTCAAAAGATGATAAGGTAAATAAAGGAACGCCAACAGATGCAGACAAAAAAGACAACTAGTATTATAATAATATCTATTGTTCTTGTGGCAATGTTCGTGGTGGGTCTTATTGCTTACTTCGGTGCAAATGGTGATACAGGGTCGACACAGCATGAAGAGCAGAGTACTGTTGCTGTAGTCACTACGGAAGCTACCACCACGGCTGAGTCCTTAAGTGATTCGTCTATGCCGTCAGGAGGAGATGAACTGAGTTCGGATGGACCTGGTGCGATAAGCAGTTCGGATGGACCGGATGGAGATAGCTCTGGACCATCAGATAGCTCATCAGTGGTTCCTGGTGATGATAACGATTCACCAGTGTTTGAACCAGCCATAGCAGTAGATGCTGATTTAGAGGAAAGTGAAGAGAAGACTACTGAGACAACTACTGAGTCCACAACAGAAGATGACTATGTAGAGTATACTTTCCGTAACCAGAAGAGACTGGATGAACATTACGAGAAGCATGGAAAGGATATGGGCTTTAAGGATGCTAAGTCTTATGAGAAGGCAGCGTCCGACGTGGTGAATGATTCAAGAGCTCTGCATAAGATAGAAAAAGAAGACGGCGATGACGTCTACTATATAGAAGCTACCAACGATTTCGTTATTGTGTCCCCAGATGGATACATCAGGACTTACTTCTGGCCTAACGACGGAATCAAATACTATAACAAACAATAATAGTGCAGCGGGGACGGACCCCATTGCACCAAAATATGCAGCGGGGACGGACCCCATTGCACCATGGGAGGAAAAGATGGACATAATTAAGAAGATTAGTGAAGAGTTAGAGGTCAAGACTGGACAGGTACAGGCTGCAGTTGAACTGCTTGATGAAGGATGTACTGTTCCTTTCATTGCAAGATACCGTAAAGAGAAGACAGGCGCTCTTAATGATGAGCAGCTCCGTAAGCTTTACGAGAGACTTACTTACCTCAGAAACTTAGAGGAGAAGAAGCAGACAGTTATCACAAGTATTCAGGAACAGGAGAAGATGACTCCTGAACTTATGAAGGAGATTGAAGCTTGTGAGACTATGGTTGCTCTGGAGGATCTCTACAGACCATATCGTCCAAAGAGAAGAACTAGAGCTACTATCGCTAAAGAAGCTGGACTTGAACCACTTGCCGAGATCATTATGGCTCAGGAAACTTCAAAGACTATCGAAGAAGAGGCTGCTCCTTTCGTTAACGAGGAGAAGGGTATCAAGAATGTGGACGAAGCTGTTCAGGGCGCGTCAGACATTATCGCTGAGCAGATAAGTGATACAGCTGATTATAGAACATGGATCCGTGAGAAGACATTTAAACTTGGTCGTATGGTATCCACAGCTAAGGATGCTGAGGCGAAATCTGTATATGAGAACTATTATGAATTCGATGAGCCACTTAACAAGATAACAGGTTACAGAACGCTTGCTCTCAACCGTGGTGAGAAGGAGAAGTTCCTTACAGTTAAGATCGATGCTCCAGTAATCGATGTTGTTAACTATCTTGAGAGACAGCTGGTTAAGAAGGAACTCCTTCCAAGACTTAAGGCTGCTAGTGGCGTAAGCTTCCAGGAGGATACAAATGTATCTGACAAGAAGTTTGATAAGAAGAATAAGAAGAATGATCGTAACAAATATTCAAACAGCGGTATAGATGGACTTGAGGAGGCAGCAATGCTTCTTGGTCTCGCTGGAAATGATAAGAAGAACGATAAGAGACGTGATAATCGTCAGGCTAAGAATGCGCCTGAGAAGGAAGAGAAGAGAGCTGAGGAGTACCTTCTTAACACAGGTAAGCCAGGAGAGACAGAAATCCCTTGGACTTCACAGGTAATCGTAAATGCTATCGTTGATGCATACGACAGACTGATCGCACCTGCTATCGAGCGTGAGATCAGAAATGAACTTACAGAGACTGCAGAAGACGGAGCTATCGAGGTATTTGGTAAGAACCTTACACAGCTTCTTATGCAGCCACCTATCGCAGGTCAGACGGTACTTGGATGGGACCCTGCATTTAGAACAGGTTGTAAGCTTGCAGTTGTAGATCCAACTGGTAAGGTTCTTGATACAACAGTTATCTATCCAACAGCTCCAACAACTGATGAGAAGATCGCAAAGGCTAAGGCTACACTTAAGAAGATGATCAAGAAGTACGGTATCACACTTATTTCATGTGGTAACGGAACAGCATCCAGAGAGTCTGAGCAGATAATCGTTGAGCTCCTTCACGAGATTGATGATAAGGTAAGCTATGTAATTACAAATGAAGCTGGTGCTTCTGTATATAGTGCAAGTGCTCTTGCAACAGAAGAGTTCCCTGAGTTCGACGTTGGACAGCGTTCAGCTACATCCATCGCAAGACGTGTTCAGGATCCTCTTGCAGAGCTGGTTAAGATCGATCCTAAGTCCATCGGTGTTGGTCAGTATCAGCACGATATGAACCAGAAGAAGCTGGGCGAGGCTCTTGGTGGAGTGGTAGAGACAGCTGTTAACAAGGTTGGCGTTGATCTTAATACTGCATCAGCTCCACTGCTTCAATATGTATCAGGTATCTCAAAGCCAATCGCAAAGAATATCGTTGCATATAGAGAAGAAAATGGAAGCTTCACAGATAGAAAAGAACTGCTTAAGGTACCTAAGCTGGGTGCGAAGGCATTTGAACAGTGCGCTGGATTCCTTAGAATCTCTGGTGGAAAGAATCCACTTGATGCTACAGCTGTTCACCCAGAGAGTTACGAAGCAACCCAGAAGCTTCTTGATAATCTTGGAATCACACTTGATAAGAAGGTTCTTACAGAGATGGGTAAGGACGCTGCATCTAAGCTTAAGGCTCTTTCAGAGGCTGATAAGAAGAAGCTTTCAGATGAGATTGGTATCGGTGAACTGACACTTAGTGATATCATCGATGAGCTCCTTCGTCCAGGCCGTGATCCTCGTGAGGATATGCCAAAGCCAATCCTTAGAAGTGACGTTCTTGATATGAAGGATCTTGAAGAGGGTATGGTACTTAAGGGTACAGTTCGAAATGTTATTGACTTCGGTGCATTTGTGGATATCGGCGTTCATCAGGACGGACTGGTACATATTTCACAGATCACAAATAAGAAATTCATCAAGCATCCACTTGAGGTTGTTAGCGTTGGTGACATTGTAGAAGTAAAAGTTATCAGCGTAGATAAAGAAAAAGGCCGAATCGGTCTTTCAATGATACTGTAACTGTGTTAAAATAAATATTGTATGGGGTTTTAATTGTTTTTATTTTGTTCATTATGGGGGATAGATAATGGCAAGATTATTAGCAAGGTTTATAAACGCAGGAAGGGGTCTCTATTTGATGGGACTCCTTGCTGTGTTTATTTTTGTTTTTGGAAGCTTTACCGTTTATGCTGAGACCATCTCTGGAGATGAAAATGATGAGGTTGCAGTTGACCCTACAGGCAAGGGCGATGGATATGCGGCTGTACTTTATAACAATACAAATGGCCTTCCAACTTCTGAAGCAAACGCGCTGGCAGAAACCCGAGAAGGCTTTATCTGGATTGGAAGCTACAGTGGTCTTATAAGATACGACGGTAATACATTTGAAAGAATAGATTCTACAACTGGTATTGCCAGTGTTGTAAGTCTATATGTTGATTCCCTGAACAGGCTGTGGATCGGTACCAATGACAACGGCGTTGCAGTAATGGAACAAGGTGAATTCACATTTTTCTATGAAGCGGATGGTCTTGGTTCATCTTCTGTAAGAGCGATAGTAGAAGATAAGAAGGGTAACATCTATATCGGTACTACCGATGGAATCAGTATTATTGATACTGATATGAATATGACCCGTATGGATGAGTCACTTCTTAGTGATACATATATCTGCGAACTTCGCTGCGGCGTTGATGGCGTTATATATGGTGAGACAAGATCCGGAGCTATCTTCACTATTGAGGATCAGAAGATTTCAGCCTGCTATGATGCAGATAAGCTTGGTATTGGTTCTATATATACAGTATATCCAGATCCCAAAATGTCTGGTTATGTGTATATCGGAACAGAGGGTTCAGAGATTTATCGTGGCAATCTGAACGATGGTTTTAAAGATGTTGAAGTATGGGATGCTTCACCTCTGGATTGCATCACATCTATCGAAGAGTTCCAGGATGTTCTTTGGGTTTGTTCCGACACTGGTATCGGATATTTCCAGGATGGGGAATTCTCACTTATGGAGAATATTCCTCTGAATAATTCTATAGATAACATGCTTGTTGATTACGAGGGAAACCTCTGGTTCAACTCATCTCGTCAGGGCGTTATGAAGGTTGTTCCTGATCGCTTCACAGATGTCAGCTTCAAGTATGGTCTTTCAGACATGGTAGTTAATTCTACCTGTCGTCTTGATGATAGACTTTTCATTGGTAGTGATACAGGTCTTGTAGTCGTTGACAAGTATACAAAGGTCAGAAATGTAAAGATAAAGCAATTTGAAACTGAACTTGAAGAAGTTAACAGCAAGACCAATCTTGTAGCTTTGTTGGATGGTGTAAGAATCAGATCTATCATAAGGGATTCGCAGGACAGACTTTGGATTTCAACCTACAGTGAACTTGGTCTTATCAGATACGATAACGGTAAAGTAAAAACATTTACAACTGCAAATGGAATGCCTGCCGATAAGGTTCGAACAGTAAGCGAGAAGTCTGACGGAACTATTATGGCAGCATGCAGTGGTGGTCTTGCGATAATTGATGGTGACGAAGTAAAAGAAGTTTATGATTCATCATCAGGAATTAGTAATACTGAGATACTAACTGTTGTTGAAGGTGATAACGGGGATATATTACTTGGTTCGGATGGAAATGGTATCTATAAGATATCAAATGGCAAGGTAACAAACTACGGTACAGAGAATGGACTTCGCAGTGAAGTTATCTTGCGAATCAAGAAGGATATATCTCGTGATATGTACTGGGTTGTAACTAGTAACTCTCTTGCATATATGAAGGGAGATACAATTACAACCATCGAGAAGTTCCCTTACTCAAACAACTTTGATATATATGAGAATCACGATGGAGATATGTGGATACTCAGTTCAAATGGTATCTATGTAATTCCAATTGACGAGATGCTGGCCAATGCAGAAATAAGTCCTGTTTACTACGGAAGAGAGAATGGACTTCCTTGTGTTACAACGGCTAACTCATATAGTGATATCAGTGAAAATGGACTTCTGTATGTTTCTGGTGTTACCGGAGTCTTCAAAGTAAATATTGATGAAAACTTTGAAGATGTTAGTGAGATAAAGATGGCGGTACCATTCGTGGAAGCGGATGGAGAGATGATATACCCTGATAAAAAAGGACAGTTCGTCATCTCTGCAGATGTAAAGCGTGTAACCATTTATCCTTATGTTTATACATATTCAATGATCAATCCTCAGGTTATTTATTCTCTTGAAGGATTTGATACAGAAACAAAAACTGTAAAAAGAACTGAGCTTGAACCGATCGATTATACAAACCTGGCAGGCGGCACTTATACATTTAATATGAGTATAAAAACTGCGCTGGGTGATGGCGATAAATCGATGCAGATTGTCATCGAAAAAGAAAGATCCATATATGAAAAGTTCTGGTTTAAAGCTATGCTTTCATTCCTGCTTTTTGCAGTAATGGCAGGTGGAATTGCACTTTATGTTAGAAGAAAAACTAAAGCTCTTGTTAAGAAGCAGCAGGAGAATAAAGAATTCATTCGTGAGATGATCGAAGCCTTCGCTAAGACAATCGATATGAAGGATGAATATACCAACGGACATTCTTCAAGAGTTGCTGATTATACTGCAATGCTTGCTGAAGAACTTGGATATGAAGAAGAGGATGTTGAGAAGTATTACAACATAGCACTTCTCCATGATATTGGTAAGATAGCAATACCACCTGAAGTTCTGAATAAACCAGGTCAGCTTACTGATGAAGAGTTTAATATCATAAAGTCACATTCAGCAAGAGGTTATCAGGTTCTTAAAGATATCAGTATCATGCCTGAACTTGCAATAGGTGCAGGAGCTCATCATGAAAGACCAGATGGAAAAGGATATCCTAAGGGACTTAAGGGTGATGAGATACCACGAGTTGCTCAGATAATTGCAGTGGCAGATACATTTGACGCTATGTATTCTGACAGACCTTATCGAAAGAGAATGAATTTCGAAAAGGCTGTATCGATCATAAAAGAAGTATCTGGTACACAGCTTCAGGCTGATGTTGTTGATGCATTCCTTAGACTTGTAGATAAGGGTGAATTCAGAGCTCCTGATGATACAGGTGGAGGAACAACAGAAGATATTAATAACATACATAAGCAACAGAGAAAGTATGAAGAACAACGTAAGAAAGTTGAAGAACAAATAAAGAACGGAGAGTTTTCTTCACCGAAGAAAGAAGAAAAGTCAGAACAAAAAGAAGAGAAAAAGGAAGAGGTAAAAGAAGAAAAGAAAGAAGAAAAGAAACAAGAAAAGAATAAAGAAAAAAATAAAGCGAAAAATGAGAAAAAAAATAAACGTTCAAGTATGAAGGACAGACTTCATAAAGTTAAAGATACACAAGATGAATCTGAAAATGAATCAGAAGATGATTCGGATTATTTGGATGAAGACTAAAAAACACAAAATAAAAACCTAGAAAAATAAATAGTTAAGAGACGACTTAGTAGTAAATTGCTACTAAGTCGTTTTTTGTAAGTTTTACCTAATTTTTTGTTGTCAATATACACAAAAGCCTAATTTTCGAAAGTATTTCGTTGTTGATTATGGCGAAAATGCACTAAAAACCTTGCATTTTCGTATGTTTTGGATTATCATAGTGGTCGATACTAAAAATTTGAGACATAAGTTTCTGAAACAACTTGGGGTAAATATTTTTTTCTAAAACGGAGGAAAGAAAAAATGACAGTTAAGAAGACAAGTGTTAAGGATCTCGCTGAGAAGGCTGCTGCTGCAAAGAAGGCAGACGCTAAGGTAGCAGAGAAGAAGGAAGTTGTTAAAGTTGAGAAGAAGGAAGTTGCTAAGGTAGCAGAGCCAGTTAAGAAGGCAGAGCCAGCAAAGAAGGAAGCTCCTAAGGCTGCTGAGAAGAAGGCAGAGCCAGCAAAGAAGGAAGCTGCAAAGAAGGCACCTGCAAAGAAGGCTGCTCCAGCAAAGAAGGCTACAACAGCTAAGGCTGCTGCAAAGAAGGCAGAGCCAGCAAAGAAGGAAGCTGCAAAGAAGGCACCTGCAAAGAAGGCTGCTCCAGCAAAGAAGGCTACAACAGCTAAGGCAGCTACAAAGAAGGCAGAGCCAGCAAAGAAGGAAGCTGCTAAGAAGGCACCTGCAAAGAAAGCTGCTCCAGCAAAGAAGGCTACAACAGCTAAGAAGGCACCTGCAAAGAAGGCTGCTACAAAGACAACAGCTGCTAAGTCAGTAGAGAAGGTTGTTGTTGAGTACGCTGGTGGTCAGTTCGATACAGCTGATATCGTAGCTAAGGCTAAGGCTGCTGCTGGTAAGAAGTCAGTTAAGGAACTTAACGTATACTTCCAGCCAGAGACAGGAATGATCTACTTCACAGCTGATGGTACTGAGGGATCAACAAGCCTGTAAGTAACACTTTAATAGATAAAGCATTTAAAAAGTGCAATGGAACCGATTCCATTGCACTTTTTTTATGGTGCAGTGGGGACGGACCCCGCTGCATATTTTATTCAACGCCACGCATTTTTATTATAGGTGAACCTTTACCTTTAACGTAGTCGCCAGTAATTATAACTGTTCCGATGTTATCATCCTTTGGAACCTGATACATGATATCAAGTAGAAGTTCTTCGATGATGGATCTAAGTGCTCTTGCACCTGTTTTTCTTTCTGCTGCAATATGAGCAATCTCTACAAGAGCTTCATCTTCAAACTGAAGATCTACTTCATCAATTCTGAATAATTTCTGGTACTGCTTAATGATAGAGTTGCGAGGTTCCTTAAGAATCTTAACGTACATATCATCATTTAGATCGCTGAGTGTAAATACAACTGGAAGTCTTCCGATAAACTCAGGAATCATACCGAAGTTACGTAAGTCTTCGTTGGTTACCTTTGAAAGAAGCTCAGGATCCTTTTCTAATTCATCTCTAAGATTTGCTCCGAAACCGATAGAAGACTGAGCGGCAATTCTTGTTTTAATGATCTCTTCAAGATCAGGAAATGCTCCGCCGCAGATGAAAAGTATTCCGCTGGTATTCATCATAGTAGTAGGAGTCATTGCATTTTTACTTCCGGATCCTACTGGTACTTCAACATCTGAACCTTCCAGGATTTTTAGGAGTCCCTGCTGAACAGCTTCACCGCTTACATCTCTTGAACGTGTTTCCTGCTTCTTGGCAAGCTTATCAATCTCATCGATAAATACAATACCGTGCTCGGCACGTTCTACATCATTTCCAGCTGCAGTAAGAAGCTTGGAGAGAACGCTTTCTACATCATCACCGATATAACCTGCTTCTGTAAGAGAAGTAGCATCTGTGATTGCAAGAGGTACATCAAGTATCTTTGCAATAGTCTTTACCATATATGTTTTACCGGAACCTGTAGGTCCGATCATCAGCATATTTGATTTCTCAATCTCAACCTGATCAAGAAATGCTTCTGGGTTCTCTTCGTAATCGAGAGCAGCCTGTTCCTTAGCAGAAAGATGTTTCTTTGGATTCTTTTCTGCTTCTTCAAGAGCAGCTTCTTCAGAAAGAACTCTCTTATAGTGGTTATAAACTGCAACTGACATAACCTTCTTGGCTTTTTCCTGTCCAACAACATCGCGGTCCAGAAGTTTCTTTATCTGGTGTGGTGCAGGAATATCTTTAAGTGTAAGCTTCTTTGTTTCTTCATCATCGCCTTCCATTTCATCTGCAGGACTTCCTGAAGGAGTACCATCAGGATTAAGACCGAATCCAAATCTGATTCCTGGTCCTTTAGAAGTGTTCTTACGTTTTTTAACCTTCTGAGAGTTTGGGATATCCATATTTGGAGTAAACATGTTCATATTGTTGAAGCCTGGCATGTTTGAAAGGTCAAATATTGGGCTGTTCTGTATCTGATCCATAGTTTTCTGGATACAGTCAGGACATATATATACACCAGTAGAGAAGTTGATCAGTTTACCTACCTCAGATTCAGGTCTTCGGCACATATAACAGTAGTTTTCGTACTCATCATCATGGTTATTATTGTTGTTATTGTTATTGTCCAAAAATAATTCCTCCATATATTTTAATTTGGTTATATTTTTACGTATTATCGAGTTATAATAGTAACTACTTGAGTCATCATTATAGCAAATAGTTTAATTATTTGACAGGGGTAAATTATATGATTAAAATAGTTGCACACCGTGGAGCATCAGGACAGCCTGGTGTTGAGAACACACTCGAGAGTTTTCAGAAGGCCATAGAGCTTGGCGTAGATATGGTGGAGTATGATGTAAGAAAGACTAAAGACAATGTTCTTGTTGTATATCATGACAAGAATTTTGCTGATCAGCCAGTTGCCTGGTATACATATGAAGAGATGGAAAAGCAGGCAAAGATTCAGGGATTCCATGTACCTCTTTTTGTGGAAGTACTTGAGCTATGCAACGGCAAAGTCTTTATGGATATAGAGATTAAAGAAACGGGCTTTGAGAACCGTGTAGTTAAGTTACTCCACAAGTATGCTGATTACGAGTGGTATTCGGTTAAATCCTTTAAGGATAAAGTACCTTATAAGATAAAGGACATTGATCCTAAGATTAAAACAGGACTTCTTCTCGGTTATGACGATGCCGATGTACGTAGAAGGGTAAATGAGCTTTTCCCTATCAGGAGATTAAGAGCTTGTAGAGCTGACTTCGTGAGCCCACATTTCCTTTTACTGAAATTCGGTTTTGAAAAAAGAATGAAGAAGTTCGGATATCCAATATATGTTTGGACAGCTAATGCTCCAGAAGTTATAGATGATATGCTTACTCGTGACATCACGGGCATCATCACGGATAATCCTGTCTATGCGCTGGAGGCAAGAGCAAAAAATAAATAGACAGAGAAGTAAAGCGAGATGAAAAGTAACAGATATGGAAAACTAAATATACTTATTATAGTTGTGGCAGTAGCATTTTTGGTTCTTCCTACGTATATAACATATACACTCATGAAGAGAAATGATGCAGCGGATCAGAAAGCAGATGAGATGATCTTCTCCGCTGAGAATGTTCCAGAGAAAATAGAAGTTGAAACACCAGTTGATCCGTTAGTTGCAGAGAATCATTCAGATAATAACGCAGAGCTTGAGAAGGATACCACAGCGGTTAATCCTCTTACAGTTTCTGAGACACCTACTGATGCAGTTGTTGCTGATGCAAAGAAGGAAGATATAAGTTCTGAAACAGATGCAGAAGCTACAGAGACAGACGCAGTACCTTTAAATGGTAAAAAGGTTTATTTAACATTTGACGATGGCCCATCAGATTATACAGATGAGCTGCTTGATATCTTAGATGAGTATAATGTTAAGGCTACATTTTTCGTTGTAAGACAGTTTGATAAGCCGGACAAGCTTCGCAGAATAGCTGAAGAGGGCCACACAATCGGTCTTCATTCTGCAAGTCATGTATATAGCAAGATCTATGCTGATCTTGATTCTTTTGAAAGTGATGTTCAGGGCGTTCATAGCTGGGTTGAACATCTGACAGGAATTGATACACGTCTTTATAGATTCCCAGGTGGAAGTTCTAATTCTGTATCAAGTGTATCTATTGCTGAATGTGTAGATTATCTACATGCAAATGGATATGAATATTATGACTGGAATGCAGAGAGTCAGGATGCAGAAAAGTTGTATCTTACTCCTGAACAGTTAAATGAGAACATTATGTACAGTGTTCGAAATAATGAGGGCGATTCAATAGTTCTGATGCATGATCTTGATGATCATTACAATACAGTACAGGCTCTGCCTGCACTCATTGAGACGCTTCAGTCTGAAGGTTATGAACTGTGTACACTTGGAGATGATTCACCTAAGTGTCAGCATTTCGTACCATCTGAAGACTAGACTTAAGAATCTGAATGGGGCAGATTGAGTTATGGATTATAAAGAAGCTAGAAATTACATAAAAGAAAAGGAAAAGCTGGGGAGCGTTTTCGGATTGGATAGTATCAAGGAACTACTAAAGCGACTTGATAATCCGGAAAAGTGTGCCCCGGCTATTCATATTGCGGGAACAAATGGAAAAGGCAGTATCCTGGCATTTGTGGAAGAGACCTTCGTAAAGTCGGGAATGAATGTTGGCCGTTACATATCCCCGACTATATATAGCTATAGAGAACGCTATAGACATAATAAAGAGTGGGCATCAAAAGAAGAGATAGCTCTTGCTATATCATCAGTAAAGAAGCATGCAGATGCCATGATCGAAGAGGGACTTCCTAGTCCTACTGCCTTCGAGATTGAGACTGCAGCTGCATTCTGGCTTTATAGATACTGGAACGTGGATGTAATGCTTATTGAATGTGGTATGGGTGGAAGACTGGATGCCACTAATGTTCTGGAAGAAGATGTTCTCAACGTTCTTTCTTCAATAAGCCTTGACCATATGAACGTTCTTGGCAAAACCCTGAAGGAAATAACCAGAGAAAAGCTTGGTATCGTCAGAGATAAATCCACACTTATTACCTATCCTCAGTGCGATGAGGTTATGACTGAGATCATGGAGTACTCAGTGCTTCATAATGTTCGTCTTATCACTGTAGATAAGGATGAACTCAATATCAATGAAGAAAGCTTCCATAGTGCGTCCTTTACATATCGTGGTGAGGACTATGATATCTCCATGGGTGGCGAGTATCAGATATTAAATGCAATCACAGCCATTGAGGTACTTAAGTACTTCAAGAACGTGTGTGAGGAATATATCTACATGGGACTTCTCACTACTCAGTGGGACGGACGATTCACTATTGCAGGCACAAAGCCGCTGATAATAGTTGATGGCGCTCATAATAAGGACGCCTGGCTTAGACTTCGTGAGAGTGTAGATAAATATTTTACAAATGAAAAGATCGTTTATATAATGGGAGTGTTCCGCGATAAGGAATACGAAAAGATGATTGAAATCCTTTCTCCAACCATGAAGAAGGTTTATACAGTACAGTCTGATAATCCAAGAGCTATTCCATCTGAAGAACTGGCTGATCTTTTTAAAGAGGCTGGTGTTGACGCTGAAAGCAAGAAAGATGTAAGACTTGCGCTGGACACAGCTTTGGAAGAGGCGGATGAAGATACCAAGATCATCGTCTGCGGAACCCTTTCTATAACAGGTAATGCACTTAAACACCTGAAGGTAAGGTCTTAGTAGCGTTATACTACTAAATTAAATAAAGAAGAGACAAAAGATGAATAGAGTAGATAAGATACTAAATGATCCAAGTTTTATAAAAAGAATAAATGAGATAGAAGCAGGAGAAGGCACAAGAGAATACTGTCGTCATGGTATGGACCATATAATCTCTGTAGCACGTATATCCTATGAGCTCTATCTTGAACTATATATCGACTGGCTGGACAATGAATGGCATCATACCGATATGGTGAAGGATGAGTCAATAGTCGAGCTAAATGACGACATAGAACGTAGCTTCTGGAAGAAGGACTACATGAAGGAAATCCTTTATGCCACAGCACTTCTTCATGATATCGGAAGATGCTCAAAGTATGAAGAGACCATGAGTCATAGAGATGCAGGTCCTATCATAGCAAGACCAATCCTTGAGAGATGTGGATTCTCCTATGGAGAGATAGATGATATCTTAGATGCTATAAAGAAGCATGGCACACCTCCAGAAGATGAGGGTTGTCTTGCAGGAATCCTTTATAGAGCAGATAAGCTTTCAAGACTCTGCTTCAGATGCGATGCTAAAGGCACCTGTGACTGGTCAGAAGAAAAGAAGAATGCGACTATTAAGTATTAGTAGCATTTAGTAACTAACTCACTAATGTTTTATCAAGTGGTGGATTATGGATAAGATTAGAATTGATGATATAAAGATATATGCATATCATGGTGTTCTTCCAGAGGAGAAGAGGGATGGACAGGACTTCTTTATCTCAGCTGTGCTTGAGTTGGATCTTAAGTCCTCAGGAACCTCTGACAGACTGGATCATACAGTAAACTATGCCGACGTAACTAAACTCATTGAAGATACATTTACCGAGGTAAGCTATAACACTATCGAAGCAGCTGCTGAATCTGTGATAGAAGCAATCCTTGCTGAATACAGCCTTATTCAGAAGGTAACTATCAAGGTAAGCAAGCCGCATGCACCTATTGATGCAGATTTCAGAGATGTGTCGGTTGAACTTTCAAGAAAGCGTCATATCGTATATCTTGGTCTTGGATCGAATCTTGGAGATAAGAGAGGATACCTTAATAAAGCTGTTGAGGAACTGGGTAAGGATACAGCAATCACAGTTCGCAAGGTATCAGAATATATAGAGACAGAGCCATATGGCCCTGTAGATCAGCCGGACTTCCTGAATGCAGTTATGGAGATTGAAACTCCACTTGAAGCACAGGAGCTTCTTTCTATCATTCATGATATTGAGAAGGAAGCTGGAAGAGAAAGACTTATACACTGGGGACCTCGTACCCTGGACATTGATATACTTCTTTTTGATGATGAGGTGATAAATACAGAAACACTTACAATACCTCATCCAGAGATGCATAAGAGAGAGTTCGTACTTATTCCTCTTACAGAGATTGCTCCTTTTGTATATCATCCAACACTTAAACAAAATGCAGTGCAGATGCTTGAGAATCTTCGTAAGAACTCATATGCAGCTGTAGAAAAGGTAGATACAGAAGATTACGAGGAACTTGATCATCTTAGCATGAAGGGTAAATCTGTTGTGTATGCAGGTGTTCCTGGTGCATATGCTGAGGAAGCTGCGATCAAGTACTTCGGTGACAGCGTTATATATAAGAATGTAAAGCGTTTTGATGATGTAGTAAAAGCTGTAGCTGATGGAGAAGCAGAGTATGGCGTTATCCCAATCGAGAATAGCTCAGCTGGATTCGTAACAGGTAACTACGACATTATCCGTACTGGCGGCGTAAAGATCGTTGCTCAGATAACTATAGATATAAATCACTGCCTCCTGGGACTTCCAGAAGCAGAAATCTCAGATATAACCAAGGTGTACTCTCATAGACAGGGACTTATGCAGTGCAAGGAATTCATAGATGAGCACGGCTTTAAGTCAGAAAATGTCAGCAATACCGCAAGAGCTGCTGAAAGAGTAAAGGACGAGGGCATAATAAGTCAGGCAGCTATCTCTAGTGAGAGAGCAGCAGAGATATATGGCCTTAAAGTTCTGGATAAGAACATTAACTTCTCAGCAGATAACGCAACTAAGTTCGTTATCCTTACTAAAGAAGAAGTTTTCCTTTCAGATGCAACCAACGTAAGCGTCTGCTTCACAACCCAGCATAAGGTTGGTGCCCTTTACGACGTAATGGGAATCATTGATACAAACCAGCTGAACATGACCAGTATTGAGTCACGTCCATCTCTGAAGCATCAGTGGGAGTACTGGTTCTATGTAACCTTTGAGGGTAAACTTACAGACCGAAATGTAATCCGTGCGCTCAGAGAACTTGAAGCAAACACCGATGAGATGATAATCCTCGGCACTTACTAATGAGTCAAAAGGGATCAAAGCTAAATCGACTCATTTTGTTGTTGACAAGTAGGGAAGTGTTGTTGTATTATAACAAAGCGCGTGTAATATGCGTTTATAGAAAACCAAGTAGAGTATCCACTCTCACCTGGATTGCCGTTTAAGCCCAAGAGGCTTTGAAGCTATGACTTCTTATATAGGCAGTCGGGTCGAATACATTTAGTAATCAGTACCTGAAGGTAAACCCACTGTGACGGAGGGCGATTCTTCTTTATGGTTTTGACTGATAGAATGTTAAGTGGATGTCTCTATAGATATCCACTTATTTAGTTTTATGGAGGGTAAGGCAATAGACTACTTAATTAATGAACAGATTCGAGATAAGGAAGTCAGAGTTATCGGAGCTGAGGGTAATCAGCTGGGAGTAATGAGCATTCAGGAAGCTAGAGATGCTGCAGATGCTGCGGGTCTTGACCTTGTAAGGGTTTCACCAAATGCTAAGCCACCAGTTTGCAAGATTATCGACTATGGCAAGTTCCGTTATGAGATTGCTCGTAAGGAGAAGGAAGCCAAGAAAAAGCAGAAGATTGTTGAGATTAAAGAGGTACGCCTCTCACCTAATATTGATTCTAATGATCTTAACACTAAGATCAATCAGGCAAGAAAGTTCTTGCAGAAGGGTAACAGAGTAAAGGTTACACTTCGATTCAGAGGTAGAGAGCTTGCATATGTAAATCAGAACAAGCCACTTCTTGATGACTTCGCAGAGAAGCTTTCAGATATATCAACTATTGATAAGCCTGCTAAGTTCGAAGGTAGAAGCATGACTATGGTGCTTGCTGCTAAGGCCTCAAAATAAATGGTATCTATGCTATAAAGCATTTAAGTAACTAAGTTAATAATTCAGCTAATCCTGAATTACATATAAATAGGAGGAGATAATTATGCCAAAGTTAAAGACAAAAAGAGCTGCTGCAAAGCGCTTCAAGGTAACAGGAACTGGAAAGCTTAAGAGAAGTAAGGCTTACAAGAGTCATATTCTTACAAAGAAGACTACTAAGAGAAAGAGAAATCTTAGAAAGTCTGCAATCACTGATAAGACAAATGAGAAGAACATGAAGAAGATTCTTCCATATCTCTAAGATTTGATAATATTTCGATTAGGAGGAAAAACAAATGGCAAGAATTAAAGGTGGCGCTAATGCCAAGAAGAGACATAATAAAGTACTTAAGGCTGCAAAGGGATACCGTGGAGCTAGAAGTAAGCAGTATAGAGTAGCTAAGCAGTCAGTTATGAGAGCTGATGCAACAGCATTTTCAGGACGTAAGGAGCGTAAGAGAGACTTCCGTAAGCTCTGGATCGCACGTATCAACGCTGCTGCAAGACAGAACGACATCTCATACAGCCAGCTTATGCACGGTCTTAAGGTTGCAGGCGTAGACATGAACCGTAAGGTTCTTTCTGAGATCGCAATCGCTGATCCAGAAGGTTTCGCTAAGCTTGTAGAAGTTGCTAAGGCAGCTATTGCTTAATCAACCTAAACTCTGATTATACAAAGCGTGATGAACTAATGTTCGTCACGCTTTTTTTGTACATAGTATCGAAATATTACTAAGTAGTTATACAATCTTACGAAGTTATTTTTTTCGTTTGCAATATTTATGGTATGTGTGTTAGCATCTCTTTATCAATAAAAAGTAGGGGGAAATAAATATGTCTAATCCATATTTACCAAGATGGGAGTATATCCCTGATGGAGAGCCAAGAGTATTTGGCGACAGAGTCTATATATATGGCTCACATGATAAGGCTGGAAATTCCCAGTTTTGTGACAACGTACTTAAATGCTGGAGTGCACCTGTAGATAACCCAACTGAGTGGGTATGTCACGGCGATATCTTCCGTGTTGGAAGAACAAGAGATTATGATAAGCCTAACACAGACTATACTCAGGATACATCAAAGCTTTTTGCTCCTGATGTAGTAGAGAAGGATGGTAAATACTATCTCTTCGCATATATTGAGAGCCTTCCAGGATGTGTTGCAGTAAGTGATAGGCCAGAAGGTCCATTTGAATTCTTATCAACATTCAAATGCTACGATGAGAAAGCCTTCAATGGTGGTATCTTCATTGATCCAGGCGTACTTGTTGACGACGATGGAAGAGTGTACATCTATTGTGGTTTCCAGAAGGCTGAGATGGCAGAGCTGAATCCAGATAACATGAGCGAAGTTATTGAAGGTTCTATCAAAGAAGATTTCATACCTATAGAGCCTCGTCCAGAAGATGGTTTCGATGTTAACGGAAAGCTTTTCTTTGAGGCTGCTTCACCTCGTAAGGTGGGCGACACCTATTACATGATATATTCACCTAATGATTGTCCAAATCTTGCTTATGCAACCTCTGACAGTCCTACAGGCCCATTTAAATATAGAGGCAACATCGTAGACAGTGGAACAGACTATCCAGGTGGAAATAATCACGGTTCTATCATGAACGTGAATGGACAGTGGTACATATTCTATCACCGCATGACTAACGGAACTATCATGTCCCGTCGTGGATGCGTTGAGAAGATTGAGATTCTTCCTGATGGAACTATCCCTAAGGTAGAGACAACCTGTCAGGGCTTTGGTGGTCCACTTAATCCATACCAGATCACAGATGCTGATCTTGCATGCGTACTTACAGGCGGAGCATTCATTACAGAGCGAAATGTCTTCTCCCGTTTTATCCGTAACATAACAGCTGATACAGTTATCGGTTACCGTTACTTCGACTTCGGCGAAGATTTTGGAAGCAAGACTATGGAATTTGCTGCTAAGGTTCGTGGACTTGGTACAGACTGCAGACTAAATATCTATATTGATGGAGTAGATTCTGAGGACCGTCTTGATACCTGTAAGACAGTTGGAAAGAAGATAGGCTCTATCACTATAGGTCATGACGATGAAGTGGTTACAACGGTTGTAGAGGCTGTTACGGGCGTACATGCTGTATACTTCACTATTGAAACTGACTACAGTGGCTGGATGGCAGATTACTTCAAGGGTAGATCTCTGTTCGAACTTGAAAGCTTTGTATTCATGAAGTAATAAAATAGACACATGATTTAGGGCTGTTTTATGGCAGCCCTAAATTTTTTTTGATTTACCCGTTGACATATATAACTAAAAATGCTATTATACGCAAGTCGCGTAAATAAGTGTGACGATGAATATGAGCGGGAGTGCTGGAATTGGCAGACAGGCTAGACTAAGGATCTAGTGTTGGCAACGACGTGTGGGTTCAAGTCCCATCTCCCGCACACGAAAAACAAAAGCAGGTACGATGTACCTGCTTTTTGTTTTTGCAAGCCGGAGCCTTTTGAACCCATAGGGTTCAAGTCTCCGCCTTGCGAATGCAAGGCGTCGGTCAGGTCGCAATCATAGATTGCTCCCGATTTGACTAAAAAAGGTCCACTGGACCTTTTTTTACGTCAAATCCCCATCTCCCGAATTAAGGAACTGTATATAATTCTATTGTTACGGTGCGAATTATGTTAGAATGAATACGTATCTGGGGTTAATGATATGTATTATTAGGGGGTAAAAATGAAGAAAATAATACGATTAACACTTATGTTGATTGGGCTTACGGCTGCTTGTATCCTTACGGGGTGCTCGTCATCGGGTACTAAACTTGAGGATGTGGAGCTTGAAAAGGACAACAAGTATAGCTGTACTTTTGAAGATGTAAAGCACGACTTTATCATCAGTCTTCCACAGGAGAGTAAGAATGCGCCTCTCATAGTGATGCTTCACGGTGCTGGTGATTCAGCTGATAACTTCCGATCCACCAGCGGTTTTGATGATGATGCGCTTCCGAAGGGCTACGCTGTCTGCTATGTTTCTGGAACTTCAAACGCGCAGGCTGGAAGAAACTTTAGGAGCTGGAATTACGGAAGGATTGAACCTGATTACAATGATGTCGAATTTCTTAAAGCTCTTGTAAACTATCTTGTTGAAGAGTACTCACTCGATAAAGATCATGTGTTCTGTGTCGGTTTCTCAAACGGCGGATACATGAACTTCAGACTCGCGCTTGAAGCTGAGGATACATTCCTTGCTTGCGTAAGTGTCAGTGGTGATCTTTGTAAGACGTTATGGAACAACCGTCCCGAAACGAACGACGTTGGAATGCTTGCAATCTACGGAGAAATTGACGAAGTCATTCCTAAGAATCTCGATGGTTCCGCAGATACAGCTCTTGATCCTGCTATTGAGGACGTCATTGATTACATGGCTTCCTCAAATGGACTCGAGAAGCAATCAGAAGGCGAGATAGGAGATGGTTCGACCATCTGTAAGTACGGAGCAGACTCGGATAAAGACATAGTGTGGAGCGTCCTTGTGAAGGAAGGAAAGCACGGATGGCCTACTGAGGAGCTTAACAGCTTCAGTGCGAATGAGCTCATTCTGGAATTCTTCGAGAACTGGAGATGATCTTATAAGATTTTTATATTTCGTTGTGTCAAGCATTTTTGATTATGTCCCGAAATGATCAAAACATTTGCCCTGGATTTTCCAGGGCTTTTGTTATGCTTGGGGCTCTGCCCCAAACCCTGTCCTTCGCCAGGAAGGCGAGGGAACAGCTATTGCTGTTCCGGAGACATTAGGATTACCCGCGTCACTCCGTCAAGGGCTGCCCGGATGCTGCGCATCCAGCGTGCTGTCCCTTGACTCCGTTCCCGCACCATCTACATACAAGCTTCAAGATTATCAAAAAGATGATGTTGTTGAGATAATACAAATCTCATAAATGTCTGGCTTCTCCAAGGATGATTCATAGGTGGAATATATCTCTTTTTCGGTTCTATTTTTTCGGGTTTAAACTCAGTATCAAAGTCTTTAGATTTATTTTCGCGTATAGGTACTTCCTCTAACGCGTAGATATATTTGTCGTTGACGCATCAATACATTTTTTGATCGAAAGCTTTTATGACCATTACTTTTGTTCCTCTTAAGTAATGAGCTTGCATTCCGTATTTATCAATCATCTTGTAATGCTTACTAAAGTAACTGATACAATGACCGCTGTCGACCTGTCGCTCAGTTATTGTTGCAAGAGTAAGATTGATTTTTTCATCATCTGGTTGCGTTTCGAATACAGATTTGATACTATCAACGGGTAGAGCAAACTTAGCGTTGAATTCGTCGATGTAGGAGTCTAGGAATTCGTTTGCTGAGTCTATATCAGTTATGCCTGCCAGTCGTAACTCGATTGGCAGTCGTGACTGCAAAGTTTGAAACATTCTTTCTACGCGGCCTTTAGCCTGAGGTATGCTACTGTATTCTATACTGGTTCCTAGTTGTTTGCAGGCGTAAGCAAACTGTGTGCAAGTATCTTCTCCGATGTCGGGGGAGTTTTTCTTTTTATAGGTGAATACAGTGCGTCGGTCTGTAAAAAACTTATAAGGTATGCCATATCTTTTGAGTATCTGATAATAAACATTGTAATAACCCTTTAAAGTTTCCTGCCTATCGAAGAAAGCACCGGTAATTCTTCCGGTAGCATCGTCTACAGCGATATGAAGTGTTGTTTTTCCTGTACCGAACCATTGGAATGGAGACGCATCCATTTGTTCCAGTTCTCCGAAGTAAGCACATCTTGGACGTCGTGAATGAGCATCTTCAACTGCGACAAGATTATTCTGAATCTGATCTACTTCCTTCTTGGTTTTTGCGGCTTTCTTATCAGCTTCCAGTTGTTTTTTTATTCTTTTCTTTTTAGCTTTTGTGACGCGTGGAGATAAGATGTATTCTGCTTCAAGTATTGATGTTACAGTTGATACGGAAAGGTGGATGTCCTCATTTTTATCAAGCAGTTCGGTGAAATGTGTGAAATTAGCATCATAATACTTATTTTCGTATAAACTAAGAACTTCATGTCGTGTTTTATCAGGTATAGTTGATACAGGTTTTCTACCTTTATTGCCGTGTGAGAAAGCAGCTTTACCATTTTCCTTATAAGCATTAATCAAACGATTAAGGTGTCTCCTGGTTATTCCAAGAGAGAGTGCAGCTCGATTCTTGTTTCCTCCTTCGTCTACAAGTCGTTTTACTACTTCATACTTCTTTTGTTCATCCATATTTAAGTCAATTCTCCTCATCATGTCCTCCTCTCAAGTGAGAGGATAGTATACCACATTGGGACATTTTCATTTGTGGTTTAATAGGACATTATCAAAAATGACTTATATCTTATAAGATTTTTATATTTCGTTGTTGACAAAAATATATATAAGTGATAATATATCAAAGTCGCGTACGGATGGACGTGATGAAAACTTATATATGCGGGAGTGCTGGAATTGGCAGACAGGCTAGACTAAGGATCTAGTGTTGGCAACGACGTGTGGGTTCAA
>Ga0129307_1001093_pt1 | contig 32657 bp, 28 predicted proteins | sample P1105metagenome_FD_94437 | JGI IMG/M metagenome (GOLD analysis project Ga0129307, IMG submission 94437) | Capybara group fecal microbial communities from Wisconsin, USA - P1105 metagenome | ecosystem: Host-associated > Mammals > Digestive system > Large intestine > Fecal | place: USA: Wisconsin...
AGATTTGATGAAAAATCATGTCCGCTGCCTGTTGTTGCTGTTGATTATCCGAAGTGAAAAGTCTTGAAACGTGTCCGTATGGATACGATTTTAGGCAAAATAACCCAAATTATTTGGGGAGGTGAAATTATGAAATATAGTCTAATTAAAAACGACAAAAGTACCGCCAAAGATGAGCTGTTGCTATTCTTAATCATTCTGGTTTTCGCCGCAGTTGGGATTACGCTAATTGTAACAGCGCCGAGCTTTTGGTTTATAACCTCCGATTTCTCAAAGACCTTCGGCGTATTGTGGGTAGTTGCCGCCGTTATGTTCGTTCCCGGATTAATTTACCGTTTAATGACGAACGATAAATAAGCAGATTAGGAAACCTTGCTGGAGCATGAGAGGACAAGATTATGATTCAGATACCAATGAATTCCTCGCCTATATATAATCGAACCACTGTGCTCTCCATGAATAAACCGCCAACCAAGCCTTATTCAAAGGCGACAATTGGCAATATCGGCAAGAAGCAGGCTGCGGTCGTTACCGCCCCGCAGGAGTTCAAGCCAGTGAAGATGCCAAGTCTTAAGATGCCGGACCTCTTAAATGTACTCCACAAAGGGCAAAAAATGCCGATTGACCCATCGGGAAGAGGCGTATCGAGGATTAAGGCTTGTTTTGGCTGGAATATTTCCGACCAGAGATGCGACATGGACGCCTCGGCGTTTTTGATTGGTGCAAACGGACGAGTACATGACGACAGCTGGTTTGTGTTCTACGGCCAACCGGAAAGCCCCGATGGCAGCGTGAAATTTATGGTCAATTCCGGGAGTATAGACCGCGAGACCATATATATCGACCTTAAGAAAGTCAACCCGATTGTGACAAAGATTGTTTTCGTTCTAACGATCAATGAGGCGTTTGAGCAGAACCTTAACTTTAGCATGGTGACAGACACCTACGTGCGGCTTTTAGAAGACGCGAGCAATAAGGAGCTGATGAGTTATCGGCTCGAAGAGAACTATGCGAACGTGACCTCTATGACCGTCGCGGAATTGTATCTACATAACGGCGCATGGAAGTTTAATCCTGTCGGCAACGGCATTCACGACGATTTAGCCGGTCAGTGCAGTAAATATGGCGTTCAGATTGGATGAGGGAATGCGATGATTTCTTTTGAAACACTTAATGAGCTGACCTTAAAGGTCACATGTAAGGGCAACGATGTGTTGTTCACAAAGGCTGGAGCCTTTATTGCTGGTGATAGCCCTGCAAAGAACTATCGCTTCGAGAAGGTCTTGCTGGGGCCGCAAAATTCATTGGGACAGGCCCTGCTCGGATCCCTGACGAGACGGTTGACCGGAGAAAATCTGCCACTCATGAAGGCGATTTTTAACGGGGACTCTGTTACTTACTATGCCAACTTCGGGCAGCATATCATTGTGTACCAGCTGGAAATGGGCGAAATGATATCCGTCGAGTCAGAAAATATTCTGGCGTTTACACAGGATTGCGATTATAAGGTTCGCTTCCTTGGCGTTGGTGTATTGTCGCAAAAAGGATTAGCCACCTCGACGCTTACTGGTAAAGGAAGCAATGCGTTCGTGGCGGTACTTTCCGATGGCAACCCGCTGGTACTTAGCAATATCCAGAGCCGGAACACCATCGCCGTTGATCCGGATGCGGTAATTTGCTGGATTGGGCAGGGCAACTGCGATCCACAGATCAAGACCGACGTCAACTGGAAGACCTTCGTTGGACAAGCCTCCGGAGAATCCTATACGTTTGAGTGGAGCGGCGGTCAGCCGGTCACGGTCATCGTGCAGCCTTCGGAACGGTCCGGTGGCATCAGGATCGGGATTGACTAAAAGCGAAAGATTGGCCTGATATGAAATTACATATTCGGTTGCTGTGCTGCCTGACCCTTCTGACAGTGTTTTTGGTGGGCTGCAATCCTACCACAAGAGCAAGCCAAACTGCAGCAGACTCGGATTCCTCGGCGACAGAGGGTTTAAGCCTGCATTTCATCGATGTTGGCGAGGGCGATGCGACGTTGCTTGTCTGCGACGGCGAGACCATGCTGGTTGACGGCGGCGGGCGAAACTGCTCAAGCCTGATGTATGCATACCTTGAAAAACAAGGCATCAAGCATTTGAACTACATCGTCTGTACGCACCCGCACGAGGATCATATCGGAGGATTGCCTGGTGCTCTAAATTATGCGACCGTCGATACTGCTCTGTGCTCCACCGAATATTACGAAAGTGAACCATTTCAGGATTTCGTGAAATATCTCACGAAACAAGGAAAAAGTATCACTGTCCCAAAGACTGGCGACCAGTTCTGGCTTGGTGATGCAAACGTTGAAGTCCTCGGCCCAATCAACAATAACGATGACCTCAACAATATGTCGCTGGTTCTGCGTCTGACTTACGGAGATGTTTCCTTCTTACTGTCCGCAGATATGGAAAAGGATGAGGAACAGGACCTAATTGATTCTGACTATGACCTTGACAGCACGGTTCTGCGGGTTGGACACCACGGGTCTAGTACATCGACCTCGCAGGCGTTTTTAGAGCGAGTGAATCCATCCTTTGCCGTGATTTCAGTCGGCAAGAATCCGTATGGTCACCCGGCGACAGAGGTGCTTAACCTGTTGGCTGAAAATGACGTAGAAATCTACCGGACTGATTTACAAGGCGACATTATCTGTAATAGCGATGGAGTTACGGTCTCATTTGACCTTCCGCCTACAGAGTGGACAATTCAGAAAGTACAGCCAACAGAAACGGAAATAAAGCCAATAGTTCCGGCAGTAACGCCAACGGACAACGAGGATCCAGTTATCGAAAGAACGGTGACCGAGTCGTCCTATGTTTTGAACACGAACACGCGAAAGTTCCATTATCCTTCATGCGACAGTGCGGATGACATCAAGCCCAAGAACAGCCAAGATTTTACTGGCAGTAGAGATGAGCTAATTGCAAAAGGCTTTACACCTTGCCAGAGGTGTAATCCATAGTTGATAGGAGGAAAATAAAATGCTGGCTCAACGTGGTATGCGGGACAAATTAGAAAAGTACATCAACGTACAACAGAATTTCGATGTGCTCATGAGCGTCGCTGGCAACTCCGTCTACGACTACTCCTGCTTCGGAGTGGACGCAGCCGGTAAGCTGTCGGATGACCGCTATATGATCTTCTATAACCAGACGCAATCCCCTAACAACGAGATCGTGTTCTCGCAGAATAACGAAGGTGCCAAATTTTCCATTAACCTGTCCAAGCTGCCGCCGCAAATTCAAAAGCTGGTTTTTACTGTTAGCATCGACGGCAACGGCACGATGGGCAACATTGCTTCTCATACCCTTGCGATACGGCAAGGAGGTCCGTGCACGGTAGAGCTGCGTCTGAATGGATCAGATTTTCACAGTGAAACGGCAATCATTTCGATTGAAATCTACCGAAAGGATGTCTGGCGTTTTGTCGTCGTCGCAAACGGATTCAACGGTGGCCTTGGCGATTTGCTGCGTGCATACGGCGGTCAGGAGATGTCCGCCCCGCAATCGGCGAAAAAGCCTGCTAGTGCGCCGTTTCAAGCCGCACCTAAGCCCAAGCAGGAAACGCCGCAGCCGCAAATGCCGCAGAAGGCCGAGAAAATCTCTCTGAAAAAGGGCCAGAAGGTTTCACTGTCTAAGAACTCCGGACAGCCGATCATCGTTGAAAATGGTTGGACGGCAGCTGGCAAGGATTATGACCTTAAAGCCTTGGTGCGCTATCGGAGTGGCAAGCTCTTATATGTAGGCGCTGCGAATGATGATGAGCTGCTGTCAACCCCCGAGGGCGCGGTGCGTCACGGCGGCGACGTAAAGCTGCCTGGAGAGCTTGAGCATATCACAATCTCGTGGCATCCAGATATTGCTTCGGTTGCGGTGAGTTCTTATTCGGCCATTGAAAACGGAACTGGCTCGTTTTTCAGGTATGGAGTTTTCGTAAGAATCAAGAACGGCAAGCAGATCATTGAAATCCCGGCCGCCAATACGAGCGCCGATGACAGAAGCTATACTCTTTGCTTCGGAGAAATCATCTTTGGAGATGAAAAAGATTCGATGGAGGTCTCTGCGCTGGAGATGTATAGTGCGCCGAACTCGGAAAATCGAATCGGTTATCGCTATGGCCAAGTCGTGATGGATATCGGCCCGTCTGGCAGACAGAAATCATAATCGAGCAAAAACCGTGGAAAACGTCAATTTTTCCACGGTTTTCAAACATTGGATTAACTCTAGGATGTACTATACTTATATTCATTATGCATAACGATGAAAAAAATATTTTCGTAGAGTGCAATACTCTACGAAAAATGAAAAAGCACATAAAGTTCCATGGTTTGACATTATTTTACAATATGACACTTTATTTGTCAATATGCCTCAGATTATTTTGTTACAATGCCCTCGGAATTGTCGGATTGCACAATTTCAGGACTGGAAATGTCAGAAATATCTCACGATATGTTCAATCTGCTGATTCTTCTGAATGCGAGCCCGCATCTGTAGAATTGTCCTACGTCCGAAACTCACGAATAAGTTCGATGGAAGGAGATGACCCTAGATGCCGCGAGTAGGAGACAATATCTACAGGCGGAAAGATGGACGATGGGAGGGACGCTTTGCTAAAGCCCGCGTCGAAGGCCGTATTAAGTATGGCTATGTATTTGCGCATTCCCGCGAGGATGCGAAACTAAAAATGGAGGCATCCGTTGCGGCGTTGCAGCTTGATAAGGCCAGCGAACGCACCCCCAGTGAAAGCGATTGCTTGTTCCATGAGGTATCTGCCAAGTGGATTGATTTTCTTAAACCTCAGCTTAAGCAGCAGAGTATCAACAAATATACGAATATCATTAACTCCTATCTGGAGCCTGAACTGGGTCAATTAAAGATGTGTGAAATCAGTCGCGCATCGGTCATGCATGTAATCAACGCTCTTTTGCTCAGAGGAGGCAAGCAGGGATCTGGCCTTGCGCCGAAAACCGTCACCGACATCTATTCTGTAATCAAGAATATTTTCGATTACGGGGCGCGAGAAATGGATCTGCAACTCGCCGATATCGAGGGCATCCACATCAAGCAGGCCCAGAAGCAACTCCGCATCCTCAGTCGGGCGGAGCAGCGCAAGCTGACCCTGTACTTGAAGGAGAACTTGTCGCTGTACCATCTCGGCATTCTCATAAGCCTTTACACTGGCATCCGAATTGGAGAAATCTGCGCCTTGAAGTGGCAGGATATATCCTTCTCGGAGCAGAAGCTCTATGTTTCAAGAACCATGCAGCGGGTTCAGAAACTGGATAGCAACAGTAAGAAAACTGAAATCATCATCGCTTCTCCTAAGAGCGAATGTTCCATCCGACAAATTCCTATCCCGAATGAACTTTTCAATCTTCTTCTTGCCGAGCGGAAGGAAAACGATATGTTTATCTTGTCAAACTCCACCACCAAGTTTATCGAGCCCCGCAATCTGGAGAACCATTTTAAGCTTGCCATTAAAGCTTGTAAGATCGACGACGCCAATTTTCACGCACTGAGACATACGTTTGCGACCAGATGCGTAGAGCTTGGTTTCGACGTTAAGAGTCTCAGCGAGATTTTAGGTCACGCAAGTGTTAATATCACGATGAACCGGTACGTTCATCCGTCGATGGAACTGAAGCAAAAGAACATGAATATGCTTTCAGCTTTTATCGCCGTCAAGAAATAAATTAGAACGTCATTTTAGCCGTCATACCGGACCGAGGTATCCTAATTAAAGGGTTAGCCGGTCCGGTACTTAGAGTATTGCACTCTATGAAACAGAAGGTGCATCACGGGGAGATGATAGCGTTGGTTGGGAGTTACTCAGCGAGAGAGCATAGTCACATTAGTATTATAAGGTCAATTTTGACTTTTATACTGCTACTAGGTTTGATCTTAAACTTCTTTGCGGTGACCGCATCCGCGGAAGGCTTGGTTCCCGACTCTATCTCGATAGTTTCGGTGACGCCAGACCACGTTCAAAGCTACAGTTACCCGATAACATTTACCGTTGTCGTAAACTACTCACTAGGCAGCTCCGAGCAAGGTATTATCTACCTGGGCTTTAACACCGCGAAGCCCGATAGATATACTATATATGACGAGGTTGTGGTTGGCGCTGGAGTTGGAACAGCTACCCTGACAACAACGATTACCCCGGTTGGCTGGGGCACGTCTTATGCTCCGAAAGGCAATCTGGGCAATTTCATCGATACGATGTTGGGGTACAGCTTCAAAGCGTACGTGAATCTATCGCCCTATCCGCATGATGAGTCTTGGGATCCATATTGCACGGACTCACAACAGATTGATTACGGTGTCCCCACGACGGTGATGGAGTTGGACTCGTTGCTGCAGACAACTACCGCAACGGAATATAACTCCAAGATGGCGCTCTTTATGATGCAGGTTGCGAATGCAGCCTATGAGGACGAGAAGCCGATTGACGAAGCATTTACGGAACTCGGCTTTGCTAGAGATGATATCAGACGCGAGTATACAGAGAAGCCGAGGTTTGATTGGGATTCGGCAAAATTTGCGATAGGTCGGAAATTTGTAGAGTCAGGCGAGCAGGTTGTAATGATTGCCATTAGAGGAACGGATGGAACGCTTCTAAATGCTTCGCCAGACTGGATCAGTAACTTCTACATGGGTTCGGCATATTCAGAGAAAGCATGGCATGATGGATTTAAGGCGGCTGCATATGTCGTATTTAATTACCTGAAGGATGATTATTTCGACGGAAGCTTGCCAAACAAGAATATCAAGTACATGCTAACCGGGCATAGCAGAGGCGCTGCGATTGCAAATTTGCTCTCCGTCCTACTAATGGAGGAAGGCATTTCGAGGGACTGTATCTACGATTACAATTTTGCTTGCCCTGACGTTGCAAGAGACCTTGGCACAGCATGGAATCCTGATGGCAAATACGACAATATTTTTAACATTGGAAACTGTAGCGATCCGATTTCCCAGCTGCCGGGGACTGTAGGTGATACGATCCCCTTGGCGTTAAATTTCTTTGTGAACAAGGATAAGTGGTATGGCCGTGTTATAGATGCACTAAATGAGACAAGCATCGAACAAGTCTATACCAGCTGGGGCAAATATGGCCGTAGCTACTGGTTCTCAGACAACTGGGGCGATGCGGCAGAGCTGTTGCCCGACTTCCCGTCGCATGCGCAAAATTATTACTTGGGTTACCTTTCTAAAGGTCTCCCGTTGAGCGAAATGAAGACATGGGCAGAGACTAAATCGTTAATCCTTGGCGGCTTCATTGAGAATCCGGTACACGTTATCACAGGCCTGTTCTTCTGCCCGGTTGACGTTAACTTTACGGATCAGGACGGCAATGTGCTAGTTTCAGTGAAAGACGGCGAGATAAGCTATGTTGCCAGTGATAGTTGTGCTGCGGTAATTCTTACAGACGGCGATAAAAAAGTGATTCGTGTACAGAGTAATGTCCCGATTAAAGTAGAAGCCGTTGGCACAGATGATGGCAGCATGTCCATGGTCCTGCTCGAAAGTGACGTCTTGGGAGAGGAATATACAGAGGGTAAGGCCTACGAGAACGTTGCGCTGCACAGCGGCAAAAAAATAAGTGTTGAGATCAATCCGGAGCAGCAGATCGAAGATGTACATGCCTATACAGTGAATGAAGCAGGCAGCATCGAGGCCGAGATACACGAAGACGGCAGTGAAACCTCGAATGATAAAAAAGCCGGAGGGCTTTTGGCGAATTTCGGAGGTGGAGATAGCGGCGACGACGGAACCGGTAAGACAGGCACCCCGACAAATTCACTCTCTGACTCTTCAACGGGCAAGCACAACTTTATAAAGGGTAAGTGGCCCTTTATCGTTGGAGGCATAGCATTAGTCGCTTGTGTAGCACTAATCGTATTGAAGGTTATTAGCAACAAAAGAAAACGTACGCAAGAGCAGTTATTTGGACCGTTGCAAGGTGGAGGTGCTGGAGTTTCGAAAAGAGCGCAAGATTCTTCCTATGATATTCGAAACGCGGATGAGATCATCTGTAAGTGCGGCGCTTCCAATCCTTCATGGGCAACAAATTGCTTAGTGTGCGGTGCGAAGCTAAAGAGGCCTAAGAAGTTTTAAGCTGAGACAGAAAGGTGGTGTATGCGGTGAGTCAAGATAAGTGGTCTATTTCTGATGAATACAGAGAAGCAAGCATAGCAATACTGATTGAAAATCTTGCACCACTGAGGGCAAAACTGGGCATTACACAGGAGGAGATAGCAGGCATACTCGGTATATCAAGACAGACCTATTATAGTATGGAAACTGGTAAACGAGAAATGTCATGGGGATTATATTTAGCCTTGATGTTTTTCTTTGACAGCGTAAAGGAAACGTCTGAGATGATCCGGGATCTAAAAATATACCCGATTGACCTTGTAATGCAATTCAATAAAAAGGCACCAGAACTCTTGGATAAAGTTTGATTGGTGAGTGACTATGGAAAAAATTGAACTTAGAAAGCAAAAAATCAAAGAGCTTAGAGGTGAGTTATTTTATTCGGAAAAGAACAGTAAAAAGAATGTCGATAGTGCAGATGAAAAAGCATTAGATAACTATGAGAGACAGAAAGGAACTGATGTCAAAGATGAAAGCACTGATGAGGAAAATATGTCGTCACACAGTCCTAGTAATTAGCCTCGCTCTTCTTTTAAGTAACATCCGCGCTTCGGTCTATGCTGTTGATGAAACTCCTTCTGGCGATAATAAGTATAACGTGGCAATCGTGACGGACGCGAGTGGTTCGATGGGTTATTCGGATCCGCACAGGTATCGCTTCGAAGCGATCAAACTCTTTTCCAACCTACTTTCAGATCATGGGAATACTCTGGGCGGGATTGTGTTCTCTACCGGAATAGACCAGAAAGTAGATTTGCGAAAGATCAATAGCCAAGCCGATAAGGACGAAGTAGTCCAAACGCTATCAACGGCGAAGTCAGACGGAAACTGGACCAACATTGGCTTGGCATTATCCGAAGCCGTTGACATGCTGACCACAAACGGAGATCCGTCCTTGCCCTCAGTTATCGTGTTCCTGAGCGACGGAAACACTGATATGTCGACCGACAAGCTGAAAGAAGAGTCCTTACAGATCAAATCCGAGGCGATTCAAAGAGCCAGAGAGAACGGGATCAAAATCTTCACGGTTTGCCTGAATGCTGACTCGTCGGCAGACACCACAGAAATGGAGCAAATTGCGGTTGCAACAGGCGGTACATTCCGAGAGGTAACAAAGGCCGAGGATTTGAACGAAGTATTTAATACTTTCTACGGCCTGATTTACGGGACTTCGACAATTAGCTTGGGAGACAACGTATTTCCGGCCGATGGTGTTATCGATACAGAGTTTGATGTGCCCGGCTTCGGTGTCGAAGAAGTTAATATTATCATTTATGGCAATATAAAGGATATCGGATTGAAAAAGCCTGATGGGTCTGATTATCCGCTTACGGCTCGCCAAGCAGATACCTTTACCATGATCAAGATCACCGACGCTTCCCCCGGAACGTGGGTGCTCCATACGACGGGAACGTCTGGGGATCATATCAAGGTCAATATGGTATACAATACGACGCTTCGAATCGAGCTGTCGATGGAGAAAGACACCAAAGAGTATCTCAATACCGATAAGGTTAAATTCTTCGTGAAGCTTATCTCCAACGGGACACTGGCGACCAAAGATGAAGACTACGTCGGCTACGATGCGGCCCTGCGCATTCATAACGGATACGGCGAAGAGCTGGATGCCATGGCGATGACGGTCTCTAAGGGCAGCTTTGTGGCAGAGCGCACGTTTGATGAAGGCGTGTACTACTTTAGTGCCACGGTACTCGGAAACGGGTTCTCGCGGGAGAGTGAAAAGATTGGGCCGGTACGTGTAACGGTGCCGTCTGCACCTCCGGAGCCGGTAAATACTGCGCCGACGCCGGTCGAGGAGGTCGTAGAGCGGAAGATAAACATTTGGCCGTTCCAGAAACCGACGCTTGAAATTGACATGAGCACGCTTGCGACCGATGCCGAGGATTCAACGCTGCGGTATGATATCCTGTCCAGCGCCTTCTTGGAGGGTAAGGACTACACCAGGCAGGGCGACACTATCACTATCAATAACTTTAGCCTGAGAAAAGGTGCTTTCTCAATTAAAGCAACAGACTCCGGCGGCCTCTCGTGCTTAGTGGAAGTTATCGTAATATCGTATAACATCGGTCTGATGGCGGCAATTGGGTTTGGTGTCTTGTGCCTGATTGGGTTGATTGCTGCCATCTTCATTATCCACAAATTGACATCTGCTAGATTCATGGGTTCGATCAGCGTCCGATCTAGCTCCACCGCGTTTGAAGAGACGCAGACGCCGACAAGAGGCTCGTATAAGCTGAAATATTTCAGCAGCGCGCCTCCGGGATTCCATCCGAAGACCAGATTCCAAGCAAGTGGAAAAAAGTACATCACACTGGTATCTCCCGTGCTGATGTACGATGATACTGGATTGGCCAGCAAGAAGATCAGAATTGACCACAACTTCCCCAAGGAGATCAAGCCGGTCGATCCGAATATAGAACCGTTCAGCGAAGGCATAAGAGTTACATTTATCAGCAACATCCCGTAATTTTAGTTATAATCAATCGCTTAGAAAACTCGGAATTGATGTCAGCTAATAATAATAGGAGGAAAAAGCTATGTACTATCCACTACTCTATTCTGCTGGTGGCGGCATTATCTCACAGGTGCAGCAGGCGGAACAGGATGCGACCTGCGCAACCATTGCCATTGGCTTGGGCGGCACAGGCTGCGACTGCTTGCGGACATTGAAGAAGGCCGTTTATGAGCGTGTGAGACCGGATCCGGGCAAGGACAACGACCTGATTTCGCGATTTCATCACATTGGCTTCTTGGCGGTCGACACTGACCCGAGCGGCTTCGGCGTAGCTCGGACGATTGATGAAATTGACACGGCTTCGGAATTTTTCGACATTAGCGATAGCCACATTAAAGGCTTAATCGAAAATCGAAATGTTCTGATGAGCAACAATCCTACGATGCGCTGGCTGTCTACCGGGATGACTCCCACGACTGCGGCGTCCGGTGCGGGTGGATATCGTCAGATCGGCAGACTTCTGCTGATGCGCAACTGTACGCAGTTTTACACCAAATTGACGAATGTAATCCAGAAGGCCAAGACCACTGATGTGAATGAGACCCCGATCACTGATGTGAACGTTCATATTTTTACGGGCATTTCAGGCGGTACCGGAGCCGGTACTTTCCTGGACGTGTGCTATATCGTGCAGCATGCGCTCTCCAGCCTTGGCATTGGCGGAGCGAATATTTGCGGCTACTTCTTCCTTCCTGATGTCAATATGCAGAAATCCGATGACAAGTACCTAAAGGCAAACGGCTATGCCTCCCTCAAAGAGCTGGATTACTGCATGAACTTCGCAAGCAACGGCGGTCGCTGGAAGCAGGACTATCCTGGATTTCAGATTGACACCAAGGAGCCGCCCGTAACCTTGGCCCACTTAGTGAGCGCTCAGGGTGCCGATGGCAACAGCTTGACCAATGGCTATGAATATGCGATGCACGTTGTTACTGACTATGTGCTCGAGTATATCACAAAGCCTTCGATTCCCGCCAACACAGACACCAGCCAGCCGGGTTCTTTCACCATTAAATCGCATATCTCCAACGTCGACAGCCATGTCAGCGGCGTCATGAAGGAACATGGCGGTTGCTACAACTACTGTGTTCTTGGCGCGGCGTGCCAGTATGTTCCCTACCGGGACATCATGACCTATCTCACGTCCAAAATCATGGAAGGCTATACCTCGACACTGGAGAATGCCCCGAGCCAGGCGGAGGTGACGGACTTCGCCGCTTCTGCGAATGTCGGCATTGATCTTAATTCCGTCATGACGGTACTCACAGAGAAGATGGGCGGAGTCGCGCGTCCTGACATCAAGCCGAAGGATCTGTTTACGACCGTTTCTGCGCAGGTTCGTGACCCGCTGACACTTCCTGGATTATTCTCCATGATGGATAACTCGTATAACCAGCTCGTTGGAAGAGTCACGGCCAACAAGATGGCATTGCTTGGTGCGGCCGATGGAACGCAGAACAATGTCGTGGCGCTGCGCGCAAAGGTAAAAAACACTCTGTCTGCCATGGCGTACGATATTTCGCATAACAAGGGACCGTCTTATGCGGCGGCGATGATCAACGGACCGGGCTATAACCTGATGAGTCTCATTGCAGGCATCGTGAAGACCTGTGACGAGCAAATTCAAACTGAGAAAGATAGATTTGCCTTCGTGTGCGACAACACCATTCCGCAAGCATTTGCCGCTTTCAAGAATTCTAACTTCGTGAATAGAAACAAAGCGGCCGAAAACTACACGAACGCTTGGATGGCCTATTATCAGCAGAAGGTTGCAATTCTGAAATGGGAATCTCTGAGGCAGGTATACGAGGGGTTTGTTGATACCAGTGGGCGTACCATCGAAGGACTCAAAGACCAGCTTACTGGCCTGTATCGTTACTTCTTCTCGGTGTTCAACAATGTTGCCTCGGAGCTTTATCAAACCTTTAACCAGAACCTGCAGGATCTGATGACCGGCTACAGCGTAAATAATTACGCCGTCCCCGTCGTCCAGATTTCCGACAAGGACCTCAGAGACTCGCTGGATGCTTCGGTGAGGGCGATGAATCCGACCAAGCAGGTCGAGGATTTCTTGAATGCGCTGGAGAAGGACGAAGACGCTTGGTTGAGTAACGATTCGAACAAGATCAGTGCCAAGGTGCGCGAGCACTTCTCCAACGTCCTAAATGTTTATGCCAATAAAACATTTATCGACTATCTGAAGAGCAAGTATCAGACCGAGGATCCTACCGCTCTCCAGTCGCAAATCTACAACAACATTATGGTTCCCATTGGTCAGAAAGCTACGCCGAAATTTTGGGTGAACAATGCCGACTATGACTTTACGGGGACGTCGCGCCCGATGGGCTACCTTTCGATTCCACAGGGAATGCAAGCCATTCAAATGGCTGCCTCGCAGTATATTACCGCGAACTCGGCAAATCACGTTGCCTCGAGAGAGACGTTTTCGACGGCTCGGATCACGCTCTTTAGCTTCCGTTGCGGCATACCGATGTTTGCCTATATGGGCGAAAAGCAGTACTACGCAGCCTACAAGGAAGACAACCGCCCCGGCAAGCATCTTTACGAGGGCACCGAGTATGATCCGCGAGACTTCCGCAATCTCCCAGAGCCGCATCCCTTCACCAGTGTGGATCCGTCGAAGTGGACGGAGAACGACAAGAAGAGGTCGGATCTGTACGATAAGGCTACAAATGAGGGCTTTATCGACTTTGCGTTGAACGGGACTCAGCGGGATTACACCTTCAAGATGTTCGCCGGTGCAAAGGAATGGATCGAAGATGCAGAAAAGCTTCTGTCTAGCGATGCTAAGAGCGGCGATGACGCCAAGAAGCTGATGAAGCAGCTTGAGAGTGCAAAGAATATGGTTCCCGCGAATATTCCGGCGACTGGTACGTTCCTGAGCATTTCTGAGGTGGATCCTAATCTCCCCCAGAAGCTGAAGGATACCGTGTTGGGCTCCTTGGAATTCACGCAGTTCCTTGAGGGGCAACTGGATATGGCCCGTAAGATGGACGAGCTTAAAACGGCTTTGCAGAAGAAGCAGGGTGAACAGATGGGTCAGTTGGTCCAGAAGTTTGCCAAGGCGCTTTTCTCTGGCGTACTTACCTCGACCGATACGAACCATTACACATGGACCTTTGTGTCACGCTTGCAGGGCTGGGATGACGAGAAGACACTGACCAATCCCGATACTGAGCCTTACGGTGTTGACGCAGTCCTCTACAGCGCGTTTATCGGCTATTCCGACCTAGACGACGCCATTCAAGAGGAAATCGATGCGGCGGCCAAGAGTGCGAGGGTGAACGGCAATCATGACGAGATGAGAGCGTACGTCGAGAGCATGGCTGATCGCGAACTCGGAAAGCGGCTAGTGTCGATCTTGGAGGGATTGAAGACTTCCCATCCCGAGTCTTTCGCAGACATTCAGCAATTCTATAATCGTCTCCGTACAGAGAAAACCGGATTCGTTAACAGCCTATAATCGGTTATGTGCCGGAGAAGCGGGAGCTACTTCCCGCTTTCTCCGGTGCAGCCTAGAAAAGAAATGAGGGGACTACGATGACAATCGAAGAGATGGTGGAGAGTTCGGAACTAAAGCTCCGAAACTATAACTCTAGTCACATCAACGCAGGTAATCGTCCCTGCTACCCAATGTTTATAATATATAATAACCCGGAGAATTCAAAAAGGATCGGTGTGAGATTAGAGCGATTCTGGCCAGCAGCTTACACTCGGTTGATGCAGGCGCACTATACCACTGACTCTGCTCTTATTGATATTAACGAGAACACGAACTTTAATATTGATGCGAACGTTAATGCTGTTAAGGGTACTAATGGTATTTTTTCCAAGATGGTCAGTCTGTGCATTTACAATATTGTAGACACTTCTATATTTAGCAGCCCGCAAGACTTTCTCGGCTGTTTTGACACCGTACAAAAGGTAAAGCAATCGGTTGAAAACGCTTTTTCTCTTCGTAGCATCTTAATCGTCCTACTCGACCAGTCGTCGGGTCATGAAAAGGACTCGACTGAAATTCGCCAGTTATTACATACGCTGCTGTATAAGGAAAACCGCAGTGATTACGATGCCGTCTATATCCTCTCGAACCTCCACCGCGATAATACGTTGGTCACTCCAGAAGAGCAATGCCAAGCCGTCGCCGATGTTTTGATCCTGTCCAATAACGATGATCCAAGATTGGTCAATCGTTGCAATATAATGTACGAACCGGGCGGCGTGTTCACGGTGTCGTGGCAGCTTCGGGAACGTCCCTATGCTGATATTACTTTCCAGCTTTATGATGCCATCTGGAAGAATTTAGCGAGCAGCTATAACCCTGCTCCGTATTCAGAAAGTATGCGGTGGGAAAGCCTGCTACCTTCCGATATGCTCGATATCGAGAGGAAGGACGATTCGTTTTACGATGGGCTACCCTTGAAATCCGTTCCTGAGCCGGGAGCAAATCCCCCACGGCAGATATCCAAAATGTCGTTCAATGAGTACAGCAAAGTCGGCTTTCCTGACATGGTCGAAGCCTTGGCCGAAGAGCTGACCGGTGCTGATTACGATATAGTGTACGACCAGCTAAATAAGAAAGTATACGAAACTTCGCCTGCCGACTTGAAAAACCTTAAGTTTGAAGATCTCTCTTCATCGAGATTGCCAAATGGCGATACGCCACTGCCCCAGTATGTCGTGGAGTACTCAGAGGCAATGGCTAGGAAAAAACTTGAAGATACGTGCAGGAGTTATCAGCGGAGAGCGAGCGACACATCACAGCTTTTAAGGGATGCACTTCATAATCTCCTAAGAATCTGTGCGGGTCGAAATCCACTTGGATCGCTCTACGAAAAGATGGTCAAGTCCTTTTTCGATCAATATCCCAAAAGAGTCAGCGAGTTAGCGCTATCACAAAGGCAAGATAATCTCATCAAGAACACCCACATGATTTTTGACGAGATTTTGAATATTAACAATGATATTTTTTCAAGCTCGTTTGCAGTGGAGTGGAGCAAGCGTCTAGATCAAGTCGGCGCGGAGATTTATCTCCTGCTGAAAAATGATTTGATGAATGAAGTCAATAATAAGATCCTCCTTGGCGGAAGTTACGTCTGCGCGGATCAACCCATGAGCGTATATATGCTTGACAGCGAGAACGAGACTGGCGGACTTTATACGAGTTTTAAGACAGCTTTTAATGGTATGGATTCCGTGAGCTTCCTTGATACCGGAGATCCCGATATGCTTGAGGCCGTTACTTTAATCAGACTAAGTGGCAACGACAGCAGCAACATAATTCTGTGACGGTAGAAGGTTGGTGAGAATATGCCTTGGGTTATAAAAAATGGTGACCCCGCAAATTATATCATGGGCGTGAACATTAAGAAGACGCCGCAAAGAGATATCCTTGCATGGAGTGGCGGGAAGCACGGAGCTATTATCCTGAAGACTAAATATGGCTGTGGGATTCATGCAAGCGATACAGGCAAGTTAAAAGAGTACTGCTCGATGTTACCGGAATATTCGAAACTACCGCAGGGTGAATTTGTCTCCATCGGAAATGAGGTCAGCGTAAGATACGTGCCGCAGGCAGAATGGATTGCAAACGGGTTTGGCTGCAAGGTGCCAAGTCTACATAGCTATACGATTTTAGCTGCGGCTGGCGGCTCGGAAAACCGCTGCGGGGAGAATACCGTCTATCTGCCTTTTAAGGCGAATGACGCGATATCCTGCGATTTTGCTTGCACCCTAAGATACGGATGCAGCCCCTCCACGCTTCGACCTAGCGTAGCGCATAGTGAGCCGCAAAAACGCGGAGGCCTGTTCGGTTTCCTACGCGGCAACGCTGGGGGACCGACAGGCGCGAATTGGGCGGTCAACTATTATACGCTGGAGCTTAAGTTGCCGAACGAACTTGAGCCGGCCGATCTTCGGGGCGTCTACTATAAACTTCGAGATATGAATTATCCCTTAAGCACGGAGCTGTTGAAGGCTGGCGTCTTTACTGTACGCTCTGACACAGAACCTTCTCTCGTCGCGAATCTTCCTGGTATTACGATTACAAAGGGCGCGATGACGAAGTAGAAACAATCGTTGTTACGACAGGAGATATATATATGGCTAGGACTATTATTTGTCCATATTGCTTTGAAAAGTTCGAGGATGACAAGGTGCTTTTTCGCTCCGAGCGGATTATTGAGGAGGAGAAAGTGCTGCCGCCAGGTATGCGCGATTATGATGACTACATAAAGCGTGGACACATTCCGGAGAAGCGCAACGGCTCCATATCCGATGAAGAGGAAATGGAGATCAAGCAGCGCCATGTACGTAATTGGAAATACTTCACCCCCCGGCGGGATGAGGTCTTTGAAGCGTGGTGGAAAGATCATGGGTGGACGGATGAGCAGGCAATCCAACAGAGTATGCCGGAAAGAGAAGATCCGATTATCGACCCGAACCAGCCCGATGATCAGGCATATCTGCGCTCGGAAAATGGGAATTTCCTCTACTATACAAACGATGCTGACCCGATGGTCTCCCATATCGTTTTAGACGATGGAACTGTTTGCATGAAGCGGATCTGCCCACACTGCCATAATACACTCCCCGAAAACTACGGCCGCTTTCCTGTGAAGTTTATTGCTATTATAGGTATTGCCGGTTCAGGAAAAACAGTTTATCTTTCGCAGCTGTTCAATAACATGGGGTCGATTTGCGCACAAGCTGGACTGAGCAGCACCATGTTAAATAACGCGGCGAATAACTTCGTAAAGAACAATCCGATTGCGGTCGGCAGAGAATTGCCGGAGTCTACTGTCACGAACAGGTTTCAGCTGCCGCTGTTCTACAACATCTCTTATAATGAGAACAGGAAAATCGTAACGAACACGCTCGTGTTTTACGACATCGCAGGTGAAAATTTTGTCCAGGCCGTGCCGGTGGGAATGAACAAATTTGCCCCTTACGTGATGAGGTCCGATGCGGTAATCACGCTGATCGACCCGCTTCAATTCGTACATGTGGCAAGCATGTCTCCTGATGCTGGTATCGAGCTGGCCGATACCACTTCGGCGCTGATGACCATTAACAACTATATCGTGCAGGAGAATTCTGGACAGGCCACAGAAAAGCCGTTCGCGGTCTGTATCTCGAAATCTGACCTGCAGGAATTTGTCAGCTTGATTGATCAAGCTTATCCTGCTCTGGTTGGCCCGCTCGGCGTAGATACCTCTGGCATCATGGGAGAAAACGGGATGTTTGAACGAAAGTTCAATGCATCCGACTATAACACGATTTTAACGGAGCTGTCTCGCTTGATTGCGACGCTGAGTCCGCAGCTTAACGCATATCTGAACACGTTCATTTCGAACTATGCATTGTTTGCGTTTACTGCTCTTGGCTGTAGCGTCGAAAACAGATGCCCCGTTGGTCCGATTTACCCGAAGCGTATAGGCGAACCCTTGCTGTGGCTACTCCAAGCCTTTGGGATTATTGGCACCAATGACGCTATTGAGTATCCCGGCGCGCACACCGTCCATTGCCCGCATTGTGGTTCTGGCTTGACCAGAGCGTTGACCTTAGACGAGCGAAAAACCACGAAGATCGAGAAAAAACAAATCGAAGAAGAAGGGCTTTTGAACAGACTATTTAAGCAAAAGACGAGAGAGATTGAAGTAAAAGTTGAACATACGATGGATGAGAATTACATCTGTGAAAAGTGTAGTTACCGCTGGGTTCAGGATTTAGAGAGTTCAAATTAATGGCGAGAGAGGCGTAAACATGGAAAATTGGAAAGCGTACCAGTGCTGTTACACTAATCTGAGTCAGGATGCTATGTCCGGATGGCAGAATGTTGCCGTCAGCGGAGGATTAAAAAAGTCTGTTCTCGACAGATGCACCCAATATCAAAATATTAACAGCCCACGGATGCCGCAGACGCTAGATGAAGACGGCAACGACTTGAATCTATTCGAAATCATAGGCGAAGACCGTCAAATGTTCATCATGCGCACCAAGTATGGAATGGTCGATATTCGTGGCCGCGCGAACTGCTTTTCACATGCGTTTATTATTCGATACGAGAATGATTTCGGGCGCGAATTCCTGTCCAATCCGGCCAATTTCGTGAGTATTGAGCCAGGTAACTTCAAAGATAATGCAAATGACGCTAAGCTCTGGGATGAGAGCTATGGCTCGCTGAAAAGGATAGTTATTGATCCGCTCCATGTTTTGGAAGCGGCAGGATTAACTTGGGAAAGCTATCGCACGTTGATGCAGTGCGTTTACTATCAGCTCACATCTACTAAGTTCAAGCCGCTGTATATTCAGTATGATGGCAGCTTTGAACAGATGGCGTCCTGCCTCTACTGTATATATTCGGGTATTCCTCTGTACATGAGGAGGCTTTTGCACGTAAGCTCCTGCACGGCAAATAACGATGCCGGGATACATTTGATTTTTTCTAAGCACGCAGCCGATAAACCGTTCCATTTTATTGCTGGGCAAGATGACTCGACGAACCTTCCCACCGATGAAATCGCGGAGATTTTTGATAAGGAATACTATCCGAGCTTTGCCCTGCAGACAAAGACGTTCCATGGGATGAACCAGTTTTTCAAGAATCTGGAAATCGTAGCCGATGCTTTTGACGATCCCTCCGGAATGGATCGAAATATCTTGCACCTTTCATATTATTTTATGAAAACAATGCAGTATAAAAAGAAGCTGACGAACTCGGAGGCAAAAGATCTTGTAGAGGTCCTGAAGGAGGTCAGAATAGACGATTCTGATATTGCAGAAATGGTCACGGATATCCTCTCCGCCTCGGAAGACAATGCAAGCGATATTGACGCTGAAACATTAAAAGAGCTTCATGCGTGGCTACACTCGTTTGCTGGCGAAGAAGAGGCTGTAGCCACCGCGCAAGAGCCGGTTAAAGAGGAGGTTCAAGAGACGGCTAAAGGTCCGCTTGAAGAGCCAGTCGAAGAACCGGTTAAGGAGCCAATTAAAGAGTCGGAAATAGTACAAAAGAATCCGCCGATAAGCGAGCCTGTTATCGTGACAGAACAGCCTGAAGTTATGCCAAAGCAAGTTGTAGAGCCGGTTAAGCCCCAGCGGGAAGAAGCTGCGGCCGCGCCGCCGGTTAGGACTACGCCTCCAAACTACTTAAAATCTCTGCCAGTCGATTATAACCCGCATTATGAAGAGGTGTACCTCGGAGAGATTAGTGAGTTTTTTTCAAACAACCTTGAGAATATGAGCTTTTACGCGGCAACAGAAACGCTAAGCAGTTTGTCTCAGGTGCTTATCCAGAAATTTGGCGGTAGAGTATACGGTGGAGCCTGCCGAAACTGGCTGTCTCTTGCAGCGAGAACCCCTGCGGGAAATGCCTCGGAACTACTGAAACAAGTCTTTCTATTTTCAGTTAAAAGCTTCAATCAGCAGAATCTCTGCAATGCTCTGAGAAGCTTTACGAAGCTGATTAAAAAGTCTACGATAACGTCTTTCTTGAAGAATAGCATACTGTCAGATTTGTTCTCTTTAGTGAAGGATATCTGTACGCAATATGATTCACCTAACTACCCAGTGGAACTTGAACTGTGGTTGCTACTGGGCGGCGACGAAAGTTGGGATTGCTTTTCCATTCTTGACACAGACGAATCCAGTGCTTCACCTGTTATCGTTAAGTCGAGTGCAAACACCGTGATGCCGGAACATTTTGCTGATCGCGCTAGGTATTACGTTCAGAGGAAGCAGGCACATCTGGATAAAATTCGTCAGCTACTTTCTGGAAAGAAAAATGGAAACGGCCTGCTGTCTAGGGTATTTAAGAACTGATTTTATTATTGTCTACGCATATAAGTCCAATAAGAGGTGTATTCATGGATATTAAGTCGGAGCTGTGGGGACCGAAAAGGCCAGAACAATACTGGGAGAGTCCGCCTGAAAAGTGCATACTTAATTCAGTGATTAACTCCGCCTATCCTAGCTTTGAGGATGAGCGTAGCTTTATTAAGGTCCGCGCAAAGGGTGGCAAGGAATATGCCACCCTCGTTAACGCGGCAAACGGCGAAGAATTCGAGTTCCTTATTCTCTGTAGTAACGATACAGCTGCGTATCTGAACTCAGCGGACGAGGGAATGGTTGGCATTGCTAAGGATTGCAGGCTCAGTATTCTGCAGGAAACTTATCCTGACAGCGGAGTGGTAGCGTTCACCGCAACGCTAAAATGCTCTAACGCTGAGGACGTTTGGGCGAGATGCTTCCTGGCGACCCCATCGGCTTTGAATGTAGAAGTAATACCGAATAGTTTGAAGATCGGAACAGGGCAAGATTTAGGAAAGTATGATGATCCTGACGGAGAAAACAGCCTATTCACGGAAGAGGGGATCGTAGTGTCCTATTCCGCTGATCATGTGGGCCAAATACCGGGTGAAAAGGGCTGCTGCATCTCATTTTCCGTTAAGGTTGTCAAGGCAAGTTATAAGGGTAACTCGACGTTGCTTCAGCGTGGTCAGCGGTTTAATTTGGCGGCAAAAACCAATAACCTTTCCAAACTGGCCGTTACGGTCGGATGGACCAAAAAGAATCAATCCGACCATATAGATATCGACCTGTCAGTCTTTATGACGGGAACGGATAAGAAGTGCTCGTCTGAGGATGAATTCGTCTTCTACGGAAACCGCGAGCATAAAAGCAAAAGTGTTCGGATTGTCGATGTTGAGTTTCCGAGTGATGGTGATCGCGAGGAAGTCCAGGTGGACACCTTAAGCTTGCCCGAAGGCGTTGAGGCGCTAGCCTTCTCCTTGACCATCTATGAACCCGAGGAAAGATGTCAGAATTTTGGCTTTTTGTCTAACATCTATTGCCGAGTCATTGATTTAGTAACGTCAAGTGAGCTAGTGAGATTTCAGATGGAGGATGCGTTTAACTCGGAAACGGCGATTGTGCTCGGTGAGCTTTATAACAAGGGTGGTGCTTGGCGATTCAATGCAATCGGAAGCGGCTTTAATGGTGGACTGGCTGCGCTTTGCAGGAGTTATGGGATTGAGGTTGAATGATAGAAGCTAAAGGCAGGTGTCGACATAGATGAATAACGCGAACGCTACGTGGGGACCGGAACGTGATCCGCAATACTACGAGGCACCACCGGAGTTTTGCGTCCTGAATTCAATCATAAATTCAGGCTATACCGATTTTGAGGATGAGCGGCAGTTTATTAAGGTTCGCTCATCCAGTAAAAGTTGGTTAAGCGAGGCCACAGTAGAAGATGGCAGCGATTTGGAAGTAAAAGTTCTAGTTTCAAATAATGCGGCATCTTACCTTAATTCAAGCGAGTATGACGAAAAGGGCTTGGCCAAGGATTGTAGCTTGTCCATATCCATCAAGAGTAACCCAGATGGAAAGTCAAGCGAAATTACGGCAACGGTTAAATCCTCGACCACTGATCCCGCAGAAGTATGGGCGAAAGCGCTAATAAAGCATGAATACCCGGTTAGGCTAACGTATGTGCCTGATACATTCAGGGACTCCCAGTCTGAGGCAGTTGACAATCAGGCCGCCAGCGATATTTTTTCTAGTGATGGCTACCAGATTTCATTATCGGCACCTGGCGTTATTCCGGGCGAGAAACATTGCATTCTGTCATTCAATATGCATGCCGAAGCCGGTGAAATCCTAAACTTGAAAATTGGCCGTTATGAGGGCAGATTGGCAGACGGCAAAGCGAATGGTCGTGGAGTGCTATATTATAATAGTGGTGCAGTTTACACAGGTGAGTGGAAGGACGGCGGCAAAAACGGCCATGGCGAAATAGTTGGTACCGATGGCAAAAAATATAACGGTGAGTGGAAGGATGGCAAGAAAGCCGGATACGGAGTCTTTTCTTGGCCGGATGGCGATACTTACGAAGGTGAGTGGAAAGACGACTTGCGGAATGGACATGGCGTCTATCGCTTCGCCGATGGGAGAGTGTATGACGGCGAGTGGCAGAACGATCTAAAATCCGGACACGGCAGCTTTACATGGCCAGGTGGCAATACCTACGAAGGCGAGTGGAAAAACGGCCTGCGGAACGGACACGGCATCTATCGCTTCGCCGATGGGAGAGTGTATGACGGCGAGTGGCAGGAAGACCAAAAGGCCGGACATGGCATCTTTACATGGCCGAATGGGCAGAAATACGAGGGCGAGTGGTCGGAAAATGTACGGTCTGGTCACGGCCAGATGGTATGGAGTAACGGACGAAAATATGACGGTGATTGGGCAGACGATAAGATAGACGGGCAAGGAGTTTTTACTTGGCCCTCTGGCGGAGTTTATGAAGGCGAGTGGAAAAAAGGACAGAGAGACGGTACAGGCATCTTAAAGTCTGGACAGAAAGTAATCTATCAGGGATTGTGGGAAAACGATTATCCCAAGGTTGATAAAACTTATTTCCAAGGAATAAACAAAGCGGGCGAATATTTCTGGCCTAATGGCAATCGCTATATCGGCTCCGTTGTAGCCTTTCGGCCTGACGGAAACGGCATGATGTTTTATCCAAACGGCGATAAATACGATGGTGAATTTAAGGATGGAATTCGCTTTGGCAGAGGCAAATATACCTATAAAGATGGTCGCGTAATCGATGGAGAATGGGCAGACGACAAAATTGTCAAAACTTTGCAGCCATCTGCTCCAGCTCCTACCTCAGTCCCAGCACCGGCTCCGGTTTCTGCTCAAGCCCCCAAGCCGGCTCCGAAATCGAGGAACTTTTTAATCAATCTAAAAAACACATCATACGGCTCTATACGGTATTTGTGCAAACAGGGTCAGACGGTCAAAAGGGGCGACCATCTTGTCGAAGTCAATGTAATGGCGGATGGCGCACAAATAATTTTGGCTCCGTTCGACGGCACAATCAAAGAATTATTGAAGGCCGACGGTTTTGCGGATCGCGGCGATCTTTTGCTTTCTATCTTGAGTTACGGCGATGTTAGCGAGCCCATTCAGGGTCTTATGATTGATGAGTATGGTCGGCAATTAGCCTATAAACTATAAAGATTATGAATGATATTATTGAGCGGCGTATTGATTTTGCTTCACCCGGTGGTGTCGAGCAATTTTCTATCGTGGAGTTTTCTGACCATATAGAGGTAACCGCTTATCATACTTGGGACATCGAAAACGTCGTGATTCCCAGCGAGATTGGCGGTAAAGCGGTTACTGCTATTGATGGCGGAAACTGCTTCTTTATGCATAAGGAAATCAAAGCTGTCGTGATGCCGGATTCCATCCAGCGGATTGGAGAGCAGGCATTCGCGATGACAGGGATCAGAGAGATAGCCCTACCGGATTCGGTTACCGAAATCGGCCATCATGCGTTCCGGGATTGTCGTGCATTGAAGAAGATTGTGTTGCCACGTAATCTTAAGCGGATCCCGGTCGGTGCATTCTCTTTCGGCTATTGGGGCAAAGATACGGTAGTGATACTGCCGGAGGGCCTGCAGACCATAGAGGCAAACGCATTCTACTCTGCCCTTGGCGGGACGATAAAGATACCAGACAGCGTTGAAGAGATTGACCGTCAGGCGTTCTACATGGGGCCAAGGGCAATTACGAAGCTGCCCTACGACCGGCGCTGGTATGAGGAGTGGCCGGTTGGAGAGCGCGTGCAGGCTGCGGACGGGCGAAGCGGAGTGATTGACTCCACAAAAGGCCTGCGATTCGGTTGCATGATGGTTAAGGCCAAATATGACAGCGGGGTTCGGGAGTACTTCCTACCGATAGACTTGCGTGACAAGCAACTGCGGTTCGTCGAGGATGGACAGCAGGAGTATGCCCAGAACTATTTTTCGAGCGACTCGAAAGAAGTGGCCGAGCTACATGAGCTTTGGCAGCGAGGCTTGGTATAGCATATAACTACGAAATATCTAATATTCACCGAACTATTCAGAAAGCGGGGGAAAAGGAGAGCAATGAAAAAGACTACTTATCGGATTATGCTTGCGGCAATCTCACTATGTGTCTGTCTGATGGCTCTGACGGGCTGTGGTAGCAAGACAGACAATACGACGGCATCAAACAGTACCACGAAGACCGTTCAAACCGATACCAGTGCAGCGACGCAATCAGAAACCAAGGAAGATGAAGTGGTTGCGGTAGTCGCTCGATACCTTGCTGCAGCCAATAATTATGATGCTTACACGGTTTCAAACTGCTGCATTGGCGCTGTCGCGGATGAGATTACACGGAATTTCCCAGATAGAAAAGCGGAGGAAACGGAAACAGCTGCTTACTTCAAATCTGGACTTATCGGCGACTGTAACAGCCTGCTATGGAGTCTCAATGTCAATTCGGATATTAGTGAGAATACGCAATTTCAAGCCGCATGCGATGAGTTAATTGACGCGATCTTTGAAATGATGAATACAAAGTCGTATCTACTGCCAGAGAAGTCTGAGAAAAAATCCGATAATGAAGCTTGGGTAACTGTCCAATTACAGAACCCTGATGGAGATCTCGTAGATTATTCGCTACTTGACCATATTCGTGGCATATTGGCTACAAAGCTTTTGGATGCGTTTGATGGTGAATCAATAGTAAAGAAAATTATTAAGAAAGAAGTCGCAGAAGGCATTTGCGTCAGCGCGATTAAGGACTACACCAAAGGTCTTAAGAGCGTCGACTATAATCCTGCTGGCGAAAAAGTCTATCACTTAAATAAGGTCGATGGACGCTGGCTAATTACTTACATTGATAATAGTAGGATGGACACAGGCGAGTATATCCCGGATGTTGGTATTGCGAATTATGGCGGTTCACAAATGGAATCAGAACGTGGCTTTGAAAATCGTTTAAACAACACCAGTGGCAGCTCTACGAACGATGTAGCTAATAATCTCACTAGTAATAATGGTATCTCATACAATAGCTATGACGATGTGATTGCTCTATATCGCAGAGCCTTGGAGAATAATTGGAGCATGGATCAACTAGAGCAAAATGGTCTTAACTACCTCTTTGCCTATGATCCAGGCCCCAGTAAATATGGTTACATGATTGTAGATATTAACGGCGATGGCACTGATGAACTGCTAATTGGCCAAATAGGTGAATACGGCGGCTGGGAAGGCTTTGTATTTGACCTTTACACTTTCTTAAACGGGCGGACGTTCAAGGTATTCAGCAGCGGCGAACGGGATAGATATTATATATGCACCAATGGTACCTTTGAAAATGAGTGGTCTAGTAGCGCAGTTGATTCCGGGACGAACTATTATATGCTTAGTTCAAATGGCCAACTGACCGAGATTAATTCGACCTGGGCAGATCGCGCTTATCTCGAGTACACCCCGTTTGCGTCCAATTCTAGCGCAACGTATCCATCGGACGAAAATCCGGATGTGGCCGAGAGGTTTTATAACTTTGTAAACAATTGCGATACGATGTATTTTACGCGCGACGACATCGACGGCTTTGACAAGGAAATGGCAATGCTTGCCCGTAACGCACCGTATGCGCATGCGGGGAGAATATTCACTAACGATGCCATTCGCGAATTCTATGAGGACTTCATGTGGTATTCTCCTTACATCGAGCCGGATGCATTCCAGGAGCCCATGCTCAATGATTACGAGACAGAAAACAAGAACCTAATGGTGGCATATGAAAAAGAAATGGGATATAAATAATCGCCAAATGAAGAAGTATTCCTTAACGCTCTTTTTTATCCTTGCAATCGCCTGTGTGTTCAGCGCCTGCGGCGGTGGTAAAAAGAGTTCGCAAGATACTCGGGCTGCAGAGAAACCGGAAACGGAACTTTCTGTGCCCATTCAGTCCGCTGAGGAGCGCTCCGCAACCGAAGCCGAGACAGCTGTCAAAACAGAGGCTACCACAGAAAAGGCAGAAGAAGACATCGATAAAGCGGACGAAAATATCGCTGCACCTGTTGCTGAGGCAGAAACCACATCAAGTGATGAGATTTTGCCGAGCGCGCCAAAAGAAAAATGCTGTGTAGCAATCGATGCAGGCCATCAGCTGAAAGGAAATCCTAGCCAAGAGCCGATTGGCCCCGGCTCGTCTAAAACGAAGCCGAAGGTCTCCAGTGGCACAACCGGACGCTTCACGGGATTGACTGAATACGAGCTGAACCTGCGCGTCAGTCTGTTGCTGAGGGACGAGCTGGAGAAGCGAGGCTATCAGGTAGTGATGATCCGCATGAGCAACGACGTGAACATCTCCAATGTCGAGCGTGCGCAGATTGCAGCCGACGCGGACGCGGATGTGTTCGTCCGCATCCATGCAAACGGCTCGGACGACCCTTCGGTCAGCGGAGCGCTCACCATCTGCATGACAAAGGACAATCCCTATTGCGCCGAGCTGTACACCCAAAGCCGTCGCTTGTCCGACGACGTGCTGGATGGTCTCGTTGCGGCCACGGGCGCTAAAAAGAAAAGCGTCTGGGAGACGGACACCATGTCCGGCATCAACTGGGCGAAAATGCCCGTGACCATCGTGGAAATGGGCTTTATGACCAACGAGCAGGAAGACCGCTTGATGGCAACGGACGAGTACCAAGCCAAGCTGGCGAGAGGGATTGCCGACGGCATCGACAAATATTTCGGCGCGACGCCCGCGGCTCCGGAGGAAGCAACGCCGAGCGAAACGGTCGAAGCAGAGCAGTCCGCACAGCAGACGGAGGGCCTGCAGGACATCCTGGATCGCTTTGTGCAGGGCAAAAACGAGTCTTGGGACGTCCGGGTCGAAGGTGTGTCCTCTGACCTCTGCGCAGCGGCGCAGACAAATCTCTCGACAGAGCACGGTTCGATCTCCGCTAGCATCATCAAAATCTTTATCGCGGGCGCACTGTATGAAGATATCGAAGCAGGACTGATCGAGCATGACGAAGTAATTGACGACCTCAAGCTGATGCTTCAAAAGAGCAACAATGACGCGACCAATCGCTTGACGAAGCGCCTCGGCAACGGGGACGCCGAGGCCGGTATGGCGCGTGTGACGCGCTTTGCCGAGAGTATCGGCTGCTCTGACACGCAGCACAATCGCCTGATGATGGACTTCAACGGCAAAGAGAACTACACGACGGCGAAGGACTGCGCGACCGCGCTGCGGATGATCTACGAAGGGCGCTACGTTACGCCCGAATGGTCCGCAGAGATGCTGTCCATCATGAAGGGACAGGTCGATCACACGCGAATCCACCGACTACTTCCGAAAGGAACGGCGGTCGCCGACAAACCGGGCTCGCTGTATGAGCACAGTAACGGTGATGTGGGTATTGTATTCTCGCCAAAGGGGGATTACATTATTTGCATGATTGCAAATGAATTCAAGAGTACGGATGTCGTAAAGGACAATATGGCGAAGCTGTCGCTGGAGGTTTATAACTGGATTCAGAACAGTCTGTAAAAGGAAATCTGATGGTATGGGAGCGGAATTTATGACTACGAAAGAGTGGAGTGAAAAGTCTAGTTCGAGATGCAAGGAGTTTCTCGCTGACATACCTTCTGATTCGGAGTTGCATCGATCAATGTACCCTCGCTCCTTTAATGCGGAGGCCGTTTTCCCGGACGGAAAAAGCCGAGTGTTCAGTGTCTACATCAATCCTGACTCGAGCAATTATGAAGACGATGCACTCAGCATGCGCACCAACGCCAGTGAAGGATTGGAGGCGGAATAAAGATGTCAGATTATAACTCAGAGAAATTAAGAGCGCGTCTGCTTGAAAGCATTCAAAACGACAAGGAGCTGTATGGCGAAGGCAAGGATATTCTCCTGCAACTTTAGGCATGACTACTTGCGCTATGCCGACCGCGAGTGAAATTGGACTTGTTCAGTAGACATTATTTAAGAGTGATCGAATAAAGAATTTTAATAGAATGAGCAACAGAAGGTATGAATATGGCTGTTACATCAAGGTTACGACCATCTTTCCAATCCGTGGTTCTATGCCTTTGATGGCGGCATCTTCATGGATTTTGTTTCTGCACTGCGCTTCGACAGGGATTTACAGGAGTGGTACGACTCGATGACCCCGGAAGAGCGTGAGGACTACTTCAGACCTCACGGCGAGCCCCTTGCAGACACGGAACTCTCATTCTGATTTTGGCTGCACACCGTGCTTGGAGCGATTGCCTGAACACGGGCACGGTGTGCAGCACCTCAATTCAAGAACCTGGGTGGCAGGCAACTCCGACGAGGTGGCTGGATTTTGCCGATGAGGTGGCAGGTTTTCTCCGTGCAGATGGACGGTTGCCGCCGATTTTTACATCTGTAAACACCGCTTCGATCCAGCCATCTGCACGGAGAAAACCTGCCACTGCGTCGGAGAAAACCCACCACCCTGCCGGAGGCACCTGCCACTGAACATACAATTTGATATTAACTGTGAGGAGCACACGGAAGTCCGTGTGCTCCTCACAGGAGATCCATGCGAATGATGGACTACAAAGAAATCCTGCGGTTGCGAAGCCTGATATCAGTCAGCGGCAACTGGAGTGGGAGAAGATTGTAGCAGAGAGAAATCCAAGGATATTTTTCAAGCTGCCGACAGAGCTGGAATCCCTCCTGCAATATAAAATCAATCAGCGATTGAGCGCGATGATCTCTGCGACGAAAGCGCGTATGGTGTCCGCGTCCAGTCCCTCGTCATAAGCGCCGACAGAGTAGCTGTAGCCATCCGCCGTCCATTTTGCAAGGCTGACCGTCCCACTGTTCCCCTGATATGTCACGCCGGTTGCCTCATCAGTTTCGCTCTCGGAATAGCTGTTGTAATCGCCGCTGTAATCGGCATCGCCGACGCCCTTGCGAAGTACGATCTGGTTCTCGCCGCCCTGATAAAGGGCTTCGTACAGCGAGCCGTCGTTCCAGACGAGATAGACGGGCTCATCATAGCCCTCGATGGCGCCCGGGGTGCCAAAGGCATAGCCCGCGGCGCGCTCGGCTTCCGCCTGATCCGTATATTCCGCGAACGGTGTGGGCATCTGCACGCTGCTCTCCTCCATTTCTCCCGACGACGCAAACACATCGACGTCGGCAACATCCGTCAGCTCCGCGCTGTCGTCCAGCGCCGCGTACACCGTCACAACGGCGAAGCCCGGCTCGGCGTCGGGGTAGACCGGGGTGACGCGGCAGAAGATCTTATAGTTCATGCCGGCGACGACCTGACTGGCGAGCACCGCAATCGGCTCGTAGTCCGCGCCGGTCAAGCCGTCGAGCGCTTTGACGAACGCGGCCTTGACGTCCTCATCAGCATCGATGGAGATATCGTCGCCATTTACAAGCCAGCCGCCGGGAAGGGCCTTGTCGCCCGCGGGAACGTCGGCAAGATCATCGACCGACAGGAATTCTGCGTCACCGTCCAAGTTCTCATAGACCGTAACCAGAGCAAAGGAGGATTCCGCGTCGGGAACCACCGGAGTCACGCGGCAGAGGAAACGGTAGTTTGTTCCTGCCACGATCTGGCTGCCAAGGTACGCAAGTACCTCATAGTCCGCTCCGACCAGATTCTCCAGAGCCTTGTCGAACGCTGCTTTCGCCTCGGGGTTCTTCTCAAGCGTAAGCTCGCCGTTGTTGATCGTCCAGCCGCCCGTGATCGTTCCGGCGGCGTTGGCCGAGGTCGTTTCGGCGCTGATGCTCTGGGGTGATGCGGCGCTGCCGTCCGTATCGGGCTTTTGCGTGCCGCCGCAGGCGGCGAGGCTCAGGGTCATGGTCGCGCTGAGCGCGAGGGCAAAAAAATTTTTCATGTTCATAATGTTCATTCTCCTTTTTCTTTCGGCTCTCTTGCCGTTCTGCCCTATACACAGTTCAGCGCGCCGGAATGTTGCAGGCGAACAAATATTTTTCAAAATTTATTTTCCCAGCGTGTTTAGCCAGACGTCCTCCGGCTGCGCGGGAGCCAGCGAGAGCGAATAGGAATATCCGCCCGCCGTCCAGAGCGCGAGGCTGTAAAGCCCATCCTCGCCCTTGAGCGTGACCGTGCCTACAGCGGAAGGTACCTCACGGACGTCCGCATAGTCGTTGTAATCGCCGGAAATGTCGTCGGTTCCCTCCTCCACACGGTACATCGCCTGTTCGCCGTTCGCGCCGTTATAAACGATCTGCGCAAAACGGTGGAACAGATAGGAATAGCTGGTCTCTGTCGACTCGAAGGGCAGCGTCGGCTCCCACACCGGCAGGCCGGAGACCTGCGCCAGTTCCGCGGCGTCCGCGCAGACGATCTCTTCGTAGGCAACTTGAACGCCGGGGTCGTTGTCTGGCTGACTTGGAACGGCGCCGCGCCAGAGTACGCCGATCACCAACACAAGGCAGGCAGCGGCAGCCAGCGGAATCCAACGGCGGAAGGACGCGGTTTTCTTCGCCACCTGCCGATCGCCGACGTTGTTCAGAATACGAGTGCGCATCTCATCCGTCACTTCGATATGTTCCATGACCTCATTGTACTTAGCCAAAATCATACGCCTCCTTCAAGATCTCCCGCAGCTTCTCCCGCCCGCGGTTCAGGTGCGAGCGCACGGTCGCCTCCTTTTCGCCGAGGACGCCGGCAATCTCCGCAGTGGATAACCCCTCTTGGTAAAAGAGATGCACCGCCTCGCGGTAAGTCTCCGGCAGGGACTTGACCGCTTCCCAGACGAAGCTCAGATCCTCGCGCTGCTCGGCGATCAGCTCGTCGTTGAGCTCGTCGGCGCTTCGCACGCGGTTGTAGTCGATGCGGTTTTTGGCGAGGTTCGCCGCGACGCGCAGCAGCCACGCCTTCTCATGCTCCGCGCTCTCGAAGGCGGGTGCTTTCTCCAGATAGCGAATCAGTGTGTCCTGCAAAATATCCTCGGCGTCGTCGCAGTTGTGCAGATAGGAATAAGCGAGACGCAAAATGCTGTTGCCGTAATCGTCCAGCGCCTGCGCCGCCCGCTCCTGCGCGTCGTCGGTTTCGCGGCGCTTCGCCGGAAACAGCACCGCGAACGCAGCGACAACAGAGTGAATGGCGTCGCGCCACGTCCATGCGCGCGGCGGAGAAAGACAAATCGAACCAGTCAAACAAATCACCTCTTTTGAAAGTCTCCCATCATTATAACAGATACGTGAGACAAAATGTTGCATCGAAAGCTAAATTCTCTGCTTCGTTCTCGATCCAAGCGTATGAGCAACTCTTTGTAGGCATTCATTTTCCCACTTCGACAGGCAACTCTACCCCCCTCATCACTTGCTTCATGAGCAAGGAACTGATCTAGGATCTCCATACTGTCTTTCGCAGTGTATTCTGATTATGGCTGCACACCGTGCTTGAAGCTATTACCTGAACACAGGTACGGCGTACAGCACCTCAATTCAAGAAGCGGGGTGGCAGGCAACTCCGGCGAGGTGGCAGGATTTTGCCGATGAGGTGGCAGGTTTTCTCCGTGCAGGAGGACGGTTGGTGCCGATTTTTACACCTTCGGCGCATATGCTCCGCTCACGCTCCGCGCAAGCGGCTGCGCCGCAACCGGTATCCAACCGCCGGAACTGCGGTTTCCATTTCGCCGGACTTGCGGTTTCCGCACTCCGGACTCGCGGTTTCCGTTTCACCGGAATGGCGGTTTCCCGCCACCGGAATATTCAGCACACAGCTTTGTCGAGTAGCCTCAAACATGAAACTGTAGATGTCCCACCGAGTCCCATGTTTTTCACATCTCGTGTAATCCGAAAATTTTATTTTGAAAAGCCGGACATGATTTGTCCGGCTTTTTCGTTTCCTCAAACGATATGATTTTTTCTTAAGTGGTGATATTCTTATAAAAGTCTCAAAAATGGTATGCGTCAAATAAACGGGCGGATTGCATCGCCTTCCGGAATATGAGAGACTGTGTAGGGATTCTCGTAGAGTCTGCGAGAATCTCTACAAAAAATGGCATAGTCTCTGGCAGTCTGCGAGA
>Ga0129307_1001096_pt1 | contig 32568 bp, 32 predicted proteins | sample P1105metagenome_FD_94437 | JGI IMG/M metagenome (GOLD analysis project Ga0129307, IMG submission 94437) | Capybara group fecal microbial communities from Wisconsin, USA - P1105 metagenome | ecosystem: Host-associated > Mammals > Digestive system > Large intestine > Fecal | place: USA: Wisconsin...
CCAGAAAAGAGCAATAGGAGTAATACATGAAAGTTCTAGAACATTTTTAGACAATCACTCATCATCGACATTTGGTTATGAAAGGCTGCTTTGCGGTTGGATTATATATGCAAGGTCTACTCCACGATTTATCTAAGTACTCTTGGGTAGAGTTTTCAGTTGGAGCAAAGTATTATCAAGGATATAAGAGCCCTAATAATGCAGAGCGAGAGGACAAAGGATTATCCTACGCTTGGCTACATCACAAGGGCAGAAACAAGCATCATTTTGAATATTGGATTGATTATTCTATGGACGGTACTGGTCATATGACTGGTATGGAGATGCCGGTTAAATATGTGGTTGAAATGTATGTTGACCGCGTGGCTGCCTGCAAGAATTATCAAAAGGACGCTTACACAGATTCCAGCGCCCTCGAATATTATGAAAAGGGTAGGGCAAAATATATGATGCACCCTAAGACGGCTGCACTTCTTGAGGATATGCTTAATCACTTGGCGAAATATGGCGAAGATGCAACCAACGAATACATCCGTAAAGAAATTTTACATAATAAAAAATAAACTTGGAGATATACTAAGATGGAAAAAGAGAGAAAAGTTTTATATTCTGGTATGCAGGCTACAGGCAAGCTTACCATTGGAAATTATATTGGAGCCTTAAAGAATTGGGTTAATCTTCACGAGGATTACGATTGCTTCTTTGGTGTAATGGATTTACATTCCCTTACAGTTAGACAGAACCCTACAGAGTTTAGACAGAATGCAAGACGCATCTACACACAGTATGTGGCTGCTGGTCTTGACCCTAAGAAGAACTGTATTTATTTCCAGTCACATGTATCAGCACATGCTGAGCTTGGTTGGATTCTTGATTGTTTTACTTATATGGGCGAGCTCAACCGCATGACTCAGTTTAAGGATAAGTCAGCAAAGCATGCTGATAATATTAATGCAGGTCTATTTACATATCCAGCACTTATGGCTGCAGATATTTTACTTTATCAGGCTGATTTGGTTCCAATTGGAGCAGATCAAAAGCAGCACCTTGAGATTTGTCGTGACGTGGCAGAGCGTTTCAACAATATTTACGGCGATGTATTTACTATCCCAGAGGGATATTTCCCAAAGGCAGGAGCAAGAATTATGTCACTTGCTGAGCCTACCAAGAAGATGTCAAAGTCTGACGAGAATGCCAATGCTACAATCTATCTTGTGGATGATAGAGATACAATCATTCGTAAGTTTAAGAAGGCTGTTACAGATTCCGACGCTGAGGTTAGATATGATGTTGCTAACAAGCCTGGTGTTTCAAACCTTATGGAAATCTACGGTGTAGTTACAGGAAAGACCATGGATGAGGTTGCTAGCGAGTTTGCAGGCAAGGGCTATGGCGATTTCAAGCTTGCTGTAGGTGAGACAGTGGCAGATATGTTAGACCCATTCCACAAGCGTTGTGCTGAGCTTGAAAACGACAAGACTTATATCAACGAGTGCATCAAGGAAAATGCAGAAAAGGCTGCTTATTTTGCTAACAAGACACTTCGTAAGGTTCACAAGAAGCTTGGTCTTACAGAGCGAATCCGCTAGGATTTTCAATTAAATATATATGGCGTTAGCCATTTGAAATAAAGGCAGGAGTATGATAATATACATCCTGTCTTTTTTCTTAATTCTTTATTATTATCCCTAGGAGATTAATTGTATAGTATTGTAAATACCGCTACCGTTTTTGGTATCGATTCTAAAATTATATCTGTTGAAGCAGATATATCTGACGGTATGCCAATGTTTGATATGGTTGGCTACCTTTCTTCAGAGGTGAAAGAGGCAAAGGAACGTGTCCGTGCAGCTCTTAAAAATGAAGGATATGCTTTGCCGGTAAAGAGAATCACCGTCAATTTATCACCAGCCAGTATTAGAAAAACAGGAGCCAGTTTTGATTTGCCTATCGCTATCGCTGTATTATCGGCCATAGGCATTGTGGAAAGCGGCAGGTTGGGAAATATTTGTCTATTGGGGGAAATCTCTTTAGACGGCAAAATACAGCCTGTGAAGGGTGTGCTTTCTATGGTAATGGAAGCTCGAAATCAGGGTATTGAGATTGTGATTGTTCCAAAGGCCAATTTGCTAGAGGCAAGACTTGTTGAAGGAATAAAGACAATCGGCGTTGAAAAGCTTTCTGATGTAATAGAGCTTATTAATAGCGGTGTATTTGAGATGGAGGATATTTCCCTTGATAAAGATGTTGAAAGCTTTATTCAGGAGTATGACTTTTCATTGATAAATGGGCAACAAGCCTTAAGAAGAGCTTGCGAGGTTGCTATTGCCGGTATGCATAATCTTTTGATGGTGGGACCACCTGGTGCTGGCAAATCCATGATGGCCAAATGTATTCCATCAATTTTGCCCCCGATGGATAACGAGGAGCAGCTTGAGCTTTCAAAGATTTATTCTGTCTCAGGAAAGTTTGATGAAAGAAAAGGGTTGATTAAGAATAGGCCCTTTAGAAGTCCGCACCACACAATTACTGCACAAGGCCTTGTTGGCGGCGGATTAAATCCTAAGCCAGGAGAGATATCTCTAGCCCATAAAGGAGTGCTATTTCTAGATGAGCTTACGGAGTTTAACAAGAGTACATTGGAGATAATGAGGCAGCCCCTTGAGGATAAGACTGTAAATATAGCAAGGTCCTCTGGAAGTTTTACTTTCCCTGCTGACTTTGTGTTAGTTGCTGCCATGAATCCCTGCTCGTGCGGCTATTATCCTGATTTGAATAGATGCAGATGCACCAAGTTATCGATACAAAGGTATATGTCCAAAATTTCTCAGCCGCTCTTGGATAGAATCGACATTTGTGTTGAGGCACCAACATTAAATTTCAATCAGATCTCATCACATCAGAACAATGAAAGTTCCGAGGCAATCAGAGCAAGAGTCATGGCTTGTCATGACATACAAAGGAAAAGATTTGAGGGATTTGGATTTAAGTTTAACAGTCAAATTCCTGGTAATTTAATGGATAAGTTTTGTCACCTTGGAACAGAAGAAACAGCCTTTATGGAGGAAAAATATGAGAAGTATTCGCTTACTGCAAGAACCTTCCATAAAGTAATTAGAGTGGCTCGCACAATTGCTGATTTAGAGGGAAGTTGCGATATTAAAACAAAACATTTACAGGAGTCGCTTCTTTACCGAGGTCTAGACAAAAAATATTGGGAAGGGGCTATGTGATGAATCAGATAATCTATCAGCACTGGTTTTTAAACAACTCGGATTTAAACTATGACAAGAAGCACGCTCTTTTGGAATATTTTTATGATTCTTATCACATTTTTAACGCTAGCAAATCTGAGTTATTAAACAGTGGCTTGTTGACGGAAAAGGCTATAGATAAATTTTTAGAAAGTAAAAAGAAGACTGATATTCAAAAAGAGTATGAGGAGTTTTGCCACTTACCATTTTCTTTTATTACCATGGAGGATTCGACATTTCCTGAGAAGCTTAAAAACATATATGATTGTCCCTATGGTTTGTTTTATAACGGCAAGCTGTTGAACTTTACCAACTGCGTATCAATAGTTGGTGCAAGAAGGTGTAGCGCTTATGGAAAACGCATTGCATTAGAGCTTGGAAGTGCTTTGGCAAAAGCGGGATTTATAGTGATAAGTGGTATGGCTAGAGGGATAGATGCTTATGCCCATCAAGGTTGTTTGGATGGTGGGGGAAAGACTGCAGCTGTGCTAGGGTGTGGTTGCGATGTGATTTATCCCAAGGAGAACCGTTTATTATATGAAGAAATAGTTAGCAGTGGAGTTGTAATGTCTGAATATCCTATTGGTACAGGTCCGCTTGCTATTAACTTTCCGAGGCGAAACCGGATAGTCTCAGCCCTTTCTGATGTTGTAATTGTAGTTGAGGCAAGAAGTAAGTCTGGTTCTTTGATAACAGCAGACCTTGCGCTAGAGCAGGGAAAGGACATCTATGTTGTTCCGGGAAGGGTCGGAGATGCTTTAAGTGAGGGCTGCAATCAGCTTATTAGCCAAGGGGCTGGAATAATAACAGATGTAAATAAATTTGTGGAAGAATTGTCTGACAGATATGGATTGGCTGGCGAGATAATCCAACCGGTGGCGAAAAAGAAGATAATACTTAGTGCTGACGAAAAGAAAATTTATAATTTGATAGATTATTATCCAAAGAATATTTCTACTTTGTTAGAGGAGAGCAATATGGATTATCTAAGGCTGTTATCTGTGATTTTAGCCTTAGAAAAGAAGGAATTGATATTTGAAGCTTTTAAAAATAATTATGTAAAACCTAATTAAAATGTTGTGGGATTTTGAGCAATTATGTGAAATTGTTTTCTCAATATGTAATATTTTTCTTGAAAATAAAAAATTTATGTTGTATAGTGAGTTTCGATTTTAAATATGACAAAAATAGGAGCAAATATTACATGGCAAAAAATCTTGTTATAGTAGAGTCGCCTGCAAAGGTGCATACCATAAAGAAATTTTTAGGAAGCAATTACGAGGTTATGGCTTCCCAAGGACATGTTAGAGACATGCCAAAGAGCCAGTTGGGTTTCGACCCTGAAAATGATTTTGAACCTAAATATATAACAATTAGAGGAAAGGGAGAGTTGCTTGCTTCACTTCGTAAGGAAGTTAAGAAGGCAGATAAGATTTTTCTCGCAACTGATCCCGACCGTGAGGGAGAAGCTATTTCTTGGCATCTTACTCACGCACTCAATTTACAAGATAAAAAGGTTTACAGAATTACATTCAACGAGATTACTAAGACTGCTGTTAAGAATTCACTTAAGAATCCACGAGAAATTGATATGGATTTAGTTGATGCTCAGCAGGCAAGACGTATGCTTGATAGAATGGTTGGTTACAAGATTTCTCCACTTCTTTGGGCAAAGGTTAAGAGAGGGTTATCTGCAGGTCGTGTTCAGTCGGTAGCTCTTAGAATTATCTGTGACAGAGAAAAGGAAATCGAACAGTTCATTCCTCAAGAGTACTACACACTTGATGTGTTGCTTGACACAGAGGGTGCTAAAAAGCCTATCGTTGCCAAATATTATGGTGACAAGTCAGGAAAGAAGGATATTTCTGATAAGGCAAGCTTAGATAAAATTATGGAAGAGCTTAAAGGAGCTGATTTTACTATTGGTTCAATTAAGCGTGGCACAAGAGAAAAGAAGGCGCCACTTCCATTTACAACTTCTACAATGCAGCAAGAGGCATCAAAGGCTTTGAATTTCTCAATTCAAAAGACTATGAGTGTTGCTCAGCAGCTATATGAAGGCGTTAGCGTAAAGGGCCACGGTACAATTGGTCTTATTACGTATTTACGTACTGATTCTACAAGAGTTTCAGACGAGGCTAGAGCAGCAGCTGAAAGTTTTATTACTAGCAATTATGGTGATAATTATCTTTCAAAGCCACTTGCAAACGGCAAGAAAAACTCTGGCAAGGTACAGGATGCCCATGAGGCAATTAGACCTGCAAATATTGAGCTTGTTCCATCTGAGATTAAGGATAGTTTGACTCGCGACCAGTATAGACTCTATCAACTTGTGTGGAAGAGATTCGTTGCAAGCCAGATGTCAAATGCTATCTATGACACAATTTCGTTAAATGTTAATGCCAAGAATCAGGTGTTTACTGCATCTGAATCAGCTATTAAGTTTGATGGCTTTATGATGATATATGTTTCTGCTGACGATGAGGCTGATTCAAAGACTCATCCACTTTCGAAGCTTACTGAGGATACAAAGCTTTCCTTCAATAGTTTTGAGGAGAAGCAGCATTTTACACAGCCATCACCTCATTTTACAGAGGCTTCATTGGTTAAGACTCTTGAGGAGCTTGGCATTGGTAGACCAAGTACATATTCACCAACAATCACAACGCTTTTAAAGCGTCACTACATTACAAAGGAAGCGAAGAATCTCTTTGTTACTGAGCTTGGTGAGGTAGTCAATTCTATTATGGTGGATTCATTCCCTATAATTGTTGATGATAAATTTACAGCAAATCTTGAGCTGCTTTTAGATGGAGTAGAGGAAGGCACAGTTGAATGGAAGTCAGTTGTGAGAAACTTCTACCCAGACCTTGAAAAGGCAGTTGAGGTTGCTGAGGAAGAATTGGCAAAAATTGAGATTCACGACGAGGTTACAGATGTTATCTGTGAGGAATGTGGTCGTAATATGGTTATCAAGTTTGGCCCTCACGGCAAGTTCTTGGCTTGTCCAGGATTCCCAGAGTGCCGTAACACCAAGCCTTTCCTTGAGAAGGTTGGCGTTCCATGCCCTAAGTGTGGTGGAGATGTAGTAATTCGCAAGTCGCAAAAGGGCCGAAAGTTCTTCGGCTGTGCAAATCATCCTGATTGTGACTTCATCAGCTGGTCTAAGCCAACCACTGAGAAATGCCCTAAGTGTGGCACTTATATGGTGGAAAAAGGCAACAAGTTGGTATGTGCAAACGATGATTGCAGATTTGTTCAAAATATCACAAAAGATGATAAATAACTTTTAAAATATCAAAAATTATACGCAACATATAAAATATTCTGAATTCTATTGTAATTTGTTCAAATAGATGCTATAATTTGTGCAAATTTCCCTCAGAATGGTGTTTTGATTTGTTTAGTTCGTTTTTTGGTGAGATTTTATGGGGAAAAGTGCTTATGTTAAATTTGAATAAATTGTTTTAGATTTAGGAGGACATAGTTTAAATGAGCGTACAGTTATTAGACAAGACAAGAAAGATTGGAAAGCTTCTTCACAATAATAACTCTTCAAAGGTAGTTTTTAATGATATTTGTTCTGTTTTAACTGAGATTCTTGATTCGTCAGTGCTTGTTATTTCAAAGAAGGGTAAGGTTCTTGGCCTTTCACATATACCTACAACTACAGAGATTGGTGAGCTTATTGTTGATGAGGTTGGTGGATTTATCGATCCTCTTTTGAATGAGAGATTATTATCAATCCTTTCAACAAAGGAGAATGTAAATCTTAAGACACTTGGTTTTGAAAAGTCTGATATTGATATGTATTCAGCAATTATCGCTCCTATTGATATTGCAGGTGAGCGACTTGGTACACTTTTTGTTTACAGATTCGACAAGCAGTATGATATCGATGACATCATCCTTACAGAGTATGGTACAACAGTAGTTGGTCTTGAGATGATGCGTTCAGTTAACGAAGAGTCTGCTGAGGAGAATCGTAAGCTTCAGGTTGTAAAGAGTGCTATTTCAACACTTTCATACTCAGAGCTTGAGGCTATCATTCACATCTTTGACGAGCTTGATGGAACAGAGGGTGTTCTTGTTGCTTCTAAGATTGCTGACAGAGTTGGTATTACACGTTCGGTTATCGTTAATGCACTTCGTAAATTTGAGTCAGCTGGCGTTATTGAGTCACGTTCTTCAGGTATGAAGGGTACTTACATCAAAGTTCTCAACGATGTAGTTTTTGATGAGCTTGCTGAAATCAAAAAGAATAAATAATTTTCAAAGATTTTTGGCCCACCACATGGTGGGCTTTTTTACTTCATAGTATAGCTCAGACTATTAAGGTTATTGAAATCCCCTTGGTATTGTGACTCCTTAGTTACCTTCATGTTACATTCATCAAGTGAAATCACAAAAATGAGTTTTAAGATATGGGCACCAGTCAAGATTGAATTATTTAAAATTATTTTGTTTTGATGTTTCAAGGGATATGAGAACATTTTTTTAACACATAAATATTTTATGATATAAATATCTATAGCAAAAAATAGGGTGTAAATTTTTTCAAAAAGAGACCTCCACTAACTGTAGTGGATTGGATTTGAGGATTACACTATATTTTGTAAAATACTTCTTGTGTTTTTTTATAGATAATTTATAATTAAAGTAGTCTAGGAGGGTTTTGAGAATGATTAGTTCAGATGCCTTTGGATATGTGAATTTATTAGATAATACCGCGGATGTTAGCTGGCAGCGTCAGACGTTGATCACCAACAACATTGCCAACAACGATACTCCGGGATACAAGAGACAGGATATAGAGTTTGAGAGCGTCCTTCGTAATGCTTTGATTAGCACACACGAGAGGACTCTTGATAGAGCAGTGGATTACCTGTACGACGAAAAGAACGGCAAGGCTGGAGAGGGTGTCGCAGGAATCGAGTACACTGATTACGAGAATTATTCATATCGACTTGACGGTAACAATGTTGATATGGACACTGAGAATGTTGAGCTTGCATCTGAGCAGCTTAGATATCAAGCGCTCACCACAAGCATCACCAATCAGTTTAATAGATTAAAGGATGTTATTTCTTAATCACGCTTAGTTTACCAGGAGGTTGTATTATGGGATTATTTCAACCGTTTGATATTGCTGCTACAGGTATGACAGCTCAGCGTTTCAGAATGGATATCATTGCTGAGAACATTGCAAATGTTAGTACTACTCGTACAGAAAAGGGCTTGCCATACCGTAGAAAGATGGTCACTTTCCAGGAAAAGCAGCTTAAGTCAGGGGTTCCTTCATTTAAGCATATTTTGAAGGAAAGCACTGCTGCGTATAAAGGCAACGGTGTCAAGGTTGTAAAGGTTTCAGAGGATACTGAAAACGATTTTATTATGGTTTACGACCCATCTCATCCAGATGCAGATGAGAATGGATACGTATCTTATCCAAATGTTAACACAGTTACTGAGATGACCAATCTTATTAGTGCTAGCCGCTCATATGAGGCTAATGTTACTGCGTTTAATGCTATTAAGTCTATGGCATCTTCAGGTATTCAGATAGGTGAGAGATAAAGGGGCTTTTAATTAGGAGGACAGTATGGATATTACTTCAATACAAGGACTATATGGTACAACCCCTGTTACTTCAGATGTTCAAAAGGTTGATGCAGATCAGGGCTTTCAGAGTATGCTTAATTCTGTCATGGGACTTTTAGAGGATACCAATTCTCTTCAAAAGCAAGCCCACAAGGAAGAAGTGGCGTTTATGCTAGGAGAGACAGATAACACCCATGATTTAATGATTGCAGAACAAAAGGCTAATGTTGCACTGCAGTACACAGTCGCGGTTAGAGACCGCGTACTTGAGGCTTATCAGCAGATAATGCAGATGCAAGTATAGCATAATACAAATTAACCGAAGGTGAATTTGTGTTATGCTCAAAAAGCGCCCCTCGCCGAAGGCGAATTTTAATGGCGCTTGTTCATCTTAATTTCGACTTTAAAAATACAAGGGGAGAAATATGCCAGAGCAAATCCAAGCTATTTTAAATCGAATATTGGAATGGTGGAGAAAGTTCACAAGAAGACAGCAGGTTTTGATTATTTCAATTACTGCTGTTGTTATTGTGTCATTCATTATTTTGGGCGTGGTCATTACTAGACCTACCATGGTTCAACTTATTGCCTGTGAGGATGGTACTCAAGCCAACAACGTCAAGACCATTCTTGAAGAAAACGAAATCAAGTACGAGACAAGTCAGGACGGCTTTACCTTCTACATCGATGAAGAGGATGAGGCTCAGGCTAACATTCTTTTAGGTTCTAATGATATTCCAAGTTCAGGCTATGGCATCAATGATGCTATAGATGGCAGCTTCTCTACAACAGAGGCTGACAAGCAAAAGAAATACAAGCTATATCTCGAGGAAAAGTATGCTGAGGCTTTGGAAAATCTTTCCATGGTTGAGTCTGCAGTTGTTACTTTAAATATTCCTGAGGATGACGGCACCATTATTGCAAGAGATGCTGATGGATATGCCACTGTAGAACTGAAGCTTACATCCCCTATGAATGGTGATACAGCTGCTGGCATTGCCAAGTACATTGCAGTTAACATGGGCAATGACGACACTAAGAATATTGTTGTCATGGATACTGATGGCAATATGCTTTTCTCTGGCGGAGATGAGACTACCGCTGCTGGAAACGCATCAGCTAATCAGGATGTTAGAGATCGTGCCAGAAAAGAAATTGCAGAGCGTGTTCAAAACGTTTTAGAGGGAACTGACCTTTATGACAACATTTCAGTTGGCGTTAATCTCTCTATGAACTTTGATGAGCACAGCTATGTTGACTATGATTACTCAGTTGATGAGGGCAGAACAGAGGGATATTTAGATAGTGAGTCCGGTTCTAACTCAGAATCTGTTGGTGGTTCCGGCGGAGTGCCTGGTACTGATACTAATGACGATGATACAACCTACGTTTTGGAGGATAACAATCAGGTGCGTACCTCTACCGAAGAATTCCAAAAGGATTATCTTCCGGACGAGAAAATCACTACTCACAAGGATGAAATCGGCAAGCAGGTATTGGAGGATTCATCTATCTCTGTTACTTGCAAGACCTTTGCTATATACAATCAGGATAAGATGGAGTCAGATGGCACCCTTGAAGAGCTTGGACAGACTTTTGATGAGTTTGTAAAAGCTAATTCGGATCCTGTTCAGCAGGAAGTATCAGATGACATCGTTCAGGTGGTTGCTAGAACTACTGGCATGCCAGCTGCCAACGTTAAGATTGTGGCTTACGAGATTCCTATGTTCCAGTATTCTGAAGAAACAGGACTTAGTGTTACTGATATTTTACAAATGGTTCTTGCATTCCTTATCTTTGCAATGCTTGGATTTGTTGTATTCCGCAGCCTTCGTTCCGAAGAGGAGGAGCCTGTGGAGCAAGAGCTTACAATTGATGATCTTATTGCTTCAACTCAAGAGGAAGAGGAGGAGCTTGAGGATATCGGTTATTCGGAGAAGTCCGAGGCCCGTATACTTATAGAAAAGTTTGTTGACGAGAAGCCAGAGGCTGTAGCTCAACTATTAAGAAATTGGTTAAACGAGGATTGGGGATAAGGTTATGGCATCAGAAGAACTTAGTGGCGTACAAAAGGCTGCAATACTTTTAATTGCCTTAGGACCGGAGAAGTCATCCCAGATATTTAAGCATCTCAAGGAGGAAGAAATAGAAGAGCTTACTCTTGAGATTGCCAATACTAGAAGTATTTCTCCAGCGCTAAAGGAAGAAGTAATCGAAGAATTTTATCAGGTGTGTCTTGCTCAGCAGTACATCGCTGAAGGTGGTATCGGATATGCTAAAGAACTTTTGGAAAAGGCTCTCGGCGACGACCGTGCACAGGATGTTATTACCAAGCTTACTGCCTCTCTACAGGTGCGTCCTTTCGAGTTTATTCGAAAGACAGAGCCTGCTCAGGTGTTAAACTTTATTCAGGAAGAGCATCCACAGACTATTGCCATGATTTTGTCTTATCTTTCAGCGGGTCAGGCGTCTCTTATTATCAGCGCCCTTCCGCCAGAGAAGCAGGCTGATGTTGCAAAGCGTATTGCTTTGATGGATAGAACAAGCCCAGAAGTTATCAAAGAGGTTGAACGCGTTCTCGAGAGAAAGCTTTCATCTCTTATCAATCAGGATTACACAATTGCCGGTGGTGTTGATGCAGTTGTTAACATCCTTAATACAGTTGACCGTGGTACTGAAAAGCGTATCATGGAGTCTTTGGAAATAGAAGAGCCAGAGCTTGCAGAAGAAATCCGCAAGAAGATGTTTGTATTCGAGGATATTCTTCTTTTGGACGACAGAGCTATTCAGCGTGTGCTTAGAGACGTTGATAACTCTGATCTTGGAGTTGCTCTTAAGGGTGCCAATGATGAGGTTCAGGCAGCTATATTCAAGAACCTTTCTACTCGTTTGGCAGCTATGATTAGAGAAGATATGGAATTTATGGGTCCTGTTAGAATGAAGGACGTAGAAGAAGCTCAGCAGAAGATTGTTGGTATCATCAGAAAGCTGGAGGATTCTGCAGAAATCGTAATTTCAAGAGGTGGTGCAGATGAGCTTATTGTCTAGTAACAACATTATATATGGTTTTATGGTTGCTCCAAATGCCCAAGATGAAGAGGGGCAAAAGGATGAGCTGATTATTGATTCTAATGATTTGGCAAGAGAAATCATTATGAAGCAAGAAAAGGCTTATAAGGCTAAGCTTCTTGAGGAGGAGCGCCAAAAGCGTCTTGAGGCCATGAAGGAGTCTGGTACAGAGATTCCAGAGGGAATGGACCCAGACGAGTTCCTTGGTCTTGCTGATACAATTATGCAGGAGGCAGAGCCACAGGATTCTGCAGAGGCAGAGCAATTGCTTGCAGACGCACAGGCTGAGGCAGACAGGATTATTGCTGATGCAAACGCACAGGCAGATGAGATTCTTCAGGCAGCACAGCTTAACGCTGAGGCTCTCAAGAATATTGCAAGACAAGACGGTGAGAAGGAAGGCTACAACGAGGGTACTCAAAGGGCGGCCATGGAGCTTGTTGATTCCCAAAAGCAGATGCAAGCCGAGATTGACCGCATTTCAAATGAATATATGCAAAAGCAGCTCACTATTGAAAGAGAGCTTATAGATATGTGCTTACCTGTATTTGAGCATGTTTTTTCGGCTGAGCTTTCAGGCAAGAAGGATGTACTTTATCATCTTTTAGACCACTGCATCATGAAGATTGAGCGCACAGGTCAGATGCAGATAAAGGTTAGCGATGCCAATGCTGAGTACATCAAGAGCAAAAAGGATGAGATACAGGGCAAGATTGGCGCAGAAGTTGGGCTTGATATTATTGCAGACCCACTTTTAAATGATAGTCAATGTATTATTGAAACAGATGGTGGAATCTTTGATTGCAGCATCGATACTGAGTTAGATAATCTTATCAGGGAAATAAGAGCCTTGAGCTAGGAGGAACTTTGGACCAGAGTTTATTAATGCAGCTGATAGAGAAGGATTATTTTAAATCTCTTGGCAAGGTTGTGAAGGTTGTTGGACTTACAATTGAATCAGTGGGACCAGAGGCTAAGCTACGAGATCTTTGTGAGATTATCGTTGAAGGTTCTGATCAGAGAATAAAAGCAGAGGTTGTCGGATTTAAGGATAAGCGTCTGCTTTTGATGCCTTATGAGAATGTTGAGGGGATAGGCGTTGGGTGTATGGTTGAAAACACTGGGCACCCTCTAGGTGTGCCTGTTGGTGACCAGCTTTTAGGACATCTTGTTGATGGACTAGGAGTTCCATCGGATATTGATGACCTTACGGATTTCGAGGATTTGCCAGAATATCCAGCAGAGGCTGATCCACCAGACCCAATGGCTAGAGTCATTATTAAGGAGCCACTTTCTCTTGGGGTTAAGGCTGTTGATGGCCTTATCACTGTTGGCAAGGGGCAGAGAATTGGTATTTTCGCAGGCTCAGGTGTTGGTAAATCGACGCTTATGGGTATGTTTGCTAGAAATACAAAGGCTCAGGTAAATGTTATTGCCCTAATTGGTGAGCGTGGTCGTGAGGTTAGAGAGTTCGTAGAAAATGATTTGGGCCCAGAGGGTATGGCTAGGTCCGTGGTTGTTTGTGCCACTTCAGATAAGCCAGCTCTTATCAGAAAAAAGGCGGCTCTTACAGCTACAGCTATTGCAGAATATTTTAGAGATCAGGGTAAGGATGTACTTTTGATGATGGATTCCCTTACTCGATTTTCTATGGCACAGCGAGAAATTGGTCTCGCTTCTGGCGAGCCACCTGTTACGAGAGGTTATCCACCTTCAGTTTATTCTGAAATGCCAAGGCTTTTAGAGAGAGCCGGCAATTCTGCTGTTGGTTCAATTACAGGTCTTTATACGGTTCTTGTTGATGGTGATGATTTCAACGAGCCTATTACCGATACAGCTCGTTCAATTTTGGATGGACATATTGTGCTTAATCGAAAGCTTGCGCAGAAGAATCACTATCCAGCCATTGATGTACTGCAGTCTATTTCCAGAGTCATGTCTGCAATTGCATCTCCTGAGCACAAGGCTGTTGCAGGAAAGCTTAAAAATGTCTTAGCGACCTATCAGGAAGCTGAAGATTTGATTAATATTGGAGCTTACAAAAATGGTTCCAACAAAAACATTGATTTTGCTATTCAAAAGATTGATGCAGTTAATGATTTTTTGATGCAACAAACTCATGACAAGTTTGAATACGATGAGATTCTTGAAGAGATGTCATCTATTTTTGCAAGCTAGAGGTGATTGTGTATGGCAAAGTTTGTCTACAGAATGCAAAATATTCTTGAGTTAAAGAAAAAAATAGAAGAACAGGAAAAGGCTAACTTTGGTATTGCAACAGCAAGGTTTAACGAGGAGCAGCAAAAGCTTAGAGAGTTGATGCTTAGGCAGCAGGGGTATGAAGCCCATCTCAAGGAGATTTCTGTTGGCTCCATTAGCGTTAGTGAGATTCGCACTACTAAAAGTGCTATTGCCTCCATGAAGATTGCCCTTCGAGACCAGATGATTGAGGTTTCCAAGGCACAAAAGCTCATGGAGAATGCAAGAAAGCGTCTAAATGCAGTTATGATTGAAAGAAAGATGCATGAAAAACTGAGAGAGCACGCTTTTGAAGACTTTCTTGATGAACTTGATCATGAAGAAAGCAAAATTGTTGATGAGTTGGTAAGTTATTCATATTTCAAAAATGAGGAAGAATAAGTTATGGCAGATGTAACTGAATTGCAAGAAAACGAAGGGGGCTCTGAGGTTTCTTCCAAGGAGGCCAAGAAGGCGGCTAAGGCTGCTAAAAAAGCTGAGAAAAAGGCTAAAAAAGAGGCTAGAAAAGAAGCCAAGAAAAATGGGGAAGTATACGAGGAGGATGAGGAAAGCTTAGGTGTTGGCGGAAGGCTAATCATGGGCGTTGTAGTTCTTTTAATCCTTCTTATTTGGCTTGTCATTTTTGCCTTTCTTATAAAGATGGATGTTGGCGGCTTTGGTTCGACAGTCATGTTCCCTGTTTTAAAGGATATCCCTTATGTAAACAGGATTTTGCCAGGTATCGAGGAGTATATTCCACCTGAAGATGACGGCTATGGCTATGAATCTGTTGAAGAAGCAGTTGAAAGAATCAAAGAACTTGAAATAGAAATCGAAGAGCTTAAGGCCTCTGGTTCTCAAAGCTCAGACTACATTACAGAGCTTGAAGCAGCAGCTGCAGAACTGGCTGAATACAAGGCTAATGAGGCAGCTTTTGAAGAAACTAAAGAAAAATTTTACGAAGAGGTTGTTTTTTCGGATAATGCACCCGATATAAACACATATAAGACTTACTATGAGTCCATTGCGCCTGAAAATGCTGAGGCAATTTACAAGCAGGTTGTCACACAGCTACAAAAGGATAAGGAAATACAAGACTATGTAAAGGCTTATTCAAGCATGAAACCAAAGAATGCAGCTGCCATATTTGACACTATGACAGATGACTTCGATTTGGTATGCGAAATTTTGTCAGGAATGGACGCCAGTGCAAGGTCAGACATCTTGGCGGCGATGGATAAGGAAAACGCAGCTATCATTACCAAGATGATGGAGCCTTAATCGGGTGAGTTTTATAGCAGCTTGAAAAAAGAATACGAGAAAGGAGGAGTTACATGACAAGTAGCAATGTTTCTAATTTGCTGGTTCAGGTAAGCCAAATTAAAGTTGATGTACAAAGTTCTCAAAAAGCTAGTGCAGATACAAAAAGCTTATTTGATAAAACCTTAAAGAACGTTGCTGATTCGGCACCACAATTAGATGTAAAAGCAAAGGATGCTGTAAATCCTTCGACTGAATCTATTAACAAGCCAAATCCAACTGCTGACAAGCTTTCTGATTCTGATTCGAAAAATAACGAGCCAGAAAAGATGGAAGTTGATAGTGAAGTAGTTGAGAAAGTAGAAGACACACTTAACACAGTTAAGGATGTTATCGAAACAGAGCTTGATGTATCAGAAGAAGATTTTGAAAAAGCCATGGAAGAGCTTGGATTTGTGATGATTGATTTGTTAAATCCACAGAATTTAGCACAGTTAGTCGCAAATCTTACTGGTGAAACTGATTCGTTTGCACTACTTTTGAATGACGGATTTAAATCAGTTTTGGATCAGGTTAATTCTTTAGCTGACCAGCTTATTAAAGAGACTGGCTTTTCGTTAGATCAACTTAAGGAAATGATTTCTACAGTTGATTTAGATGAAAATCAAGTGGTGGTAACTTCGCAGGATACGATTGAAATTGCTGAGGAGATAGTTCCAAAGCAGGCTGAAAATGAGGTTGAAGTAATTACTTCTTATTCTCAGACACAAGGGACAATCGTTGACAAACCTGAAAGACCAACTTCAGAAAAGCCGGTGGTTGAAAGCCTTAAGGACGATGAGACAGGCGTCAAGATTGAGGCGAAGGAAACAATCATTTCAGAAAAGTCAGATAATGACGGATTTGATTTTTCCAAGGAATCTAAGGGAGGCAACCCATCAAAGCTTGATATTTCTACTAGAGGAAATGCGATAGTAAGAGATGATGTAGTGGTTACTCCAGATTCAAGGTTTGAAATTCATTTTAATCCTGAAAATGAAATAGTTTCCCTTCCTACAGGTGAGACAGTAAAGGCTCAGGATATTGCAAATCAGCTCGTTGAGCAGGCAAGAATTTTAACCGACACCGAGTCCACAACTATGGAGATGACTCTTAATCCAGAAGGTTTAGGAAAAATCTACATGGAGGTTACTCAAAAAGGTGATGAGATTACTGCAAGAATCTTTGCCGAGAATGACGCAGTAAAACATGCCTTAGAAACACAGATGGCAAATCTTAGAGTTGAGTTAAACAACAATTCGACTAAGGTTACATCAATCGAGGTTTCGGTAGGAACTCATGAATTTGAGAGAAATCTTGATGAAAACGGAAAAGAACAAAACGCTGACAATCAACAGAATCAGCAATCATCTAAGAGACAATCAAGAATAGATATTAACAGTTTAGATGATTTGAGCGGTGTTATGACTGAAGAAGACATGCTCATTGCACAGATGATGATTGATAATGGAAATTCATTAGATTTCCAAGCGTAGGTAAGGAGGAATAAATGGCAGGCAGTTTAATTGGAAATGTACAAAACGGCGAGTTCATTAAAACAGATGCCTCTAAGGAAGCTACCAAATCTTCAAACATTAACACTTCTAAGACTGAAGCCTCTAAGGGCACAGAGTACAACGAAGAAATGTTTTTACAACTTTTGGTTGCAGAAATGCAGTATCAGGATCCTTTGGAGCCAACTGATAATTCACAGTATGTTTCACAGCTTGCATCATTTAGCCAAATCGAAGCTATCCAGTCTGTACAAAGCGATATGAAAACTATTCAGGCTAACAGCCTGGTAGGTAAGGTCGTTATGGTAAATGACGACAACAATCTTGTTACAGGTAAGGTTGATTTAGTATCAAGTGACGAGGATGGAATTTATCTTTCTATCAACGGTCAGGCATACTCAGTTGACAAGCTTGATTCAGTATTTGACGAGTCTTATTACAACGCAGTTATCACTGCAGAGGCTTGGATTGATTCAATCAAGAAGTTGCCAGACGAGATTAATATCACTGTTCGCGATGCAGACAAGGTAAATGAGGCAAGACAGTTGTACAACGCAATGGACTTGTACACAAAACAGTATATCGATGAAGACTCTATTAAGAAGCTTGAAGCTCTTGAAAAGAGAATCGCAGCTATTAATAAAAGTACAGATTCATCCGATACAGAAAGTGATGAGGGATAATTTTAGGAGGTAGACTATGAGCAAGTTAAATATAAATCCAAACTTCACCTCCATCGAAAAGGTGGCTGGAACCTACCTCAATCCAGCAGCAGAAGCCAAACCACTTGGCTCGTACAATGGCGCAAGTTTCGAAGAGATTATCAAGCAAAAGCTTGAGGCTACCTCAGAGCTTAAGTTCTCTAAGCATGCATCAGCAAGACTTGATGAGAGAAATATCGAGCTTACCCAGGAACAATCCCTTAGATTGGAAGAGGGCGTGCAGAAAGCATCCGCTAAGGGTATTACTGATTCTTTAGTTTTAGTTGATACACTTGCATTTATTGTAAATGTGCCTAATCAGACTGTAGTTACTGCTATGGATCAAACAGAATCAGAAGAAAACATTTTTACAAATATTGACGGTGCTGTTATAGTTTAGCTGGACCTTATGGAAGCTAATGTCGCTGACTGACAGATGCGACAAGACAGTTCACCCTCAAAAAATGTGTATTAGTTATATTTTTGAGGAGGTCATTCATTATGATGAGATCACTTTTCTCTGGTGTTGCCGGTCTTAAGACTCACCAGACAAAGATGGATGTTATTGGTAATAACATCTCTAACGTTAACACAGTTGCGTTCAAATCATCTTCAACAACATTTGCTGATATCATGTATCAGACAACTTCACAGGCATCAGGAGCTACAGCAAATCGTGGTGGTACTAACGCTAAGCAAATCGGTCTTGGTGTTACTAATGGTGCAACTAAGATTTCCATCACTTCAGGTGGTGCAGCTCAGTCTACAGGTGATGCGTTAGATATTCGTCTTACAGATGCAAATTCAACCAATTTCTTTATCGTTAGCAACGGTACGGAAAATCTTTTCACTAGAGCTGGCTCATTCTACATTGATGGAGCTGGTAACCTTGCTATGACTACAACTGGTTATCTTGTAATGGGATGGCAGGTAGATACAAGTACAGGCGAGCCTATTATCGTTAAGGATACAGTTTCTGCACTTAGAGTTATGCAGCCTGCAAACCTTACATCTGCTCCAGAGGCTACTACTGATGCTAATTTCAGCGGTATCATGGACAAGAATGATAAGCAGTTCAAGACTACAAATGGATATGCAAGATCACTTACTTTCTATGATAACCTTGGATATTCATACACAGCTAAGTTTGCACTTAAGCTTTTAAATGCAGATGAGGGAACATACTCAATCGAGCTTACAAATGTACTTGATCAGGACAACAACGACATCCTTGCAAAGTATGTGGCTGGTGGAAATGACCCTAAAAATATCTTTGGTGCACCAGAAGGTGTAACAACAACATACAAGCCAGTTGAGGCTATCTCTTATAAGACTGTAGGTACAGCAACAAGTATTATGTATACTGACCCTGCAACAGGTAAGAATTATGTATTAAATGGCTTGGCTACAGAAGGTACACCACCTGAGAATATTGGTTACAATTTCATCTCAATCGATGATACTGGAGCACAGACAGGTCAGACAATAACACTTACTTTTGCAGAGATATTCGGTGTTGATGAGGCGGTTATTAAAGGTGCTGTTAGCACTCAGTTAGTTCAGGGGCTTGGTACAACTCAGGCAGACCTTGCTGCAGCTAGCTTTGCAGTAACTAACAACGGTTATGGTCTTCAGTTTGATACTAGTGAAGGATTTATCAAGTATGCAGGACAAGAGGGAAGCATGACTCTTTCTCTTAACACATCATTACTTGGACCTAACTATGAGGACGCTGCGCTTTCGGATATTACTATCGATTTCTCGCAGTTAAAGAACTTTGATAACGGTGGAACATCTACTGTTGATCCTAAGCGTGGACAGGCTGCTAGCCCTACTATTGGAGCAGGTAAGAAGCTTGGTACAATGACAGGTCTTTCTGTTGCTCAGGACGGTAAAATTTACGGTTCTTACAGCAACGGTAATACAGTTCTCTTAGGTCAGATTGCAGTTGCACAGTTTGCAAACGCATCTGGACTTGAGGAAAAGGGTGATAACTGCTACCAGACAACCCTTAACTCAGGCGAGTTTGATGGTATCGGTATCGATATTTCAGCTGATGGTTCTACAATGAATACAGGCCAGCTTGAAATGTCAAACGTAGATTTGTCTGCAGAATTTACTGACATGATTACTACACAGCGTGGTTTCCAGGCAAACTCTAGAATTATCACTGTTTCAGATACAATGCTTGAAGAATTAATCAATCTAAAGAGATAGTGATGGCACTATAGCTTTATAAATCGTATTTTGAAATGCACCTTAAATGTTGGAATTTTAACTGACATTTTAAGGTGCATTTTTTGATGAAAAATTACTATAACCACATTATGAAATTATTTTTTAAATTTGTGGCGAAAAAGCCTATAAATACAAAGGTTTGTGAAAATATAAACCTCTATATTTGAAAAAAGTTTAAAAAAATTGTGAAAAAACTATATTTAGTGGTTAGGACATGAAAAAAACACAATAATATGCGACGATTTTACTTATAAAAGTAGACATTAATATTTAAATCTAGTAAAATAATCACAAAAGTGTATAACGTGTATTTCTGTACATTTATTACATAAAAAGGGTGGTGAGAGCTTTGGATCTTGGTTCATTAATCGGTCTGGTGTTGGGCTTAGTAATGGTTATCTTCGGTATTGTATCATCCGGTGGAGTAGCGGCCATTGCAAACTTTATAGATGTCCCATCAGTTATTATCACAATTGGTGGTTCTTTGTCTTCATGTATAGCCTGCAACAAAATGCCAGATTTCATCGCTGGACTTAAGGGACTTACACTTGCGATTAAGGAGCCAGCTATTGGTAACGCCAGTGACACTATTGGCACTATTATCAATTTAGCAAATATTTCCAGAAAAGAAGGTATCCTCGCACTTGAGGAGGCAGCCAACGGAATCGACGATGAATTCCTTAAAAAGGGCATCAACCTTGTAGTTGATGGTACTGATCCAGAGTTAGTACGTGCCATTCTTGAGACTGAGATGAATTGTTTGGAGGACAGACACAAAGTCGTTATAGGCTTTTGGCAAAAATGGGGCGAAATGGGACCTGCCTGGGGTATGATTGGTACTCTGGTTGGTCTTGTTAACATGTTAAAGAACCTTTCTGATGCATCAACAATCGGCCCTAACATGGCGGTTGCTTTGCTGACTACATTGTACGGTTCGTTGATTGCAAACTGGCTTACTGGTCCTGTTGGTACCAAGCTTGGGGTGGACAATTCTTTAGAAATCATGATGAAGAGCATCACCGTAGAGGGATTGCTTTCGATACAAGCCGGTGAAAACCCACGAATAATCGAAGAAAAGCTTAAATCATTCCTTCCACCATCTGCTAGAAACACTGTTAGTGAAGGCGGTGGAGAAGCAGCGGGAGGTGAAGGCTAATGGCAAAGAAGCAAAAAAAGGAAGAAGGTCCTGCTGGGTCTCCTGCCTGGATGGCCACCTTCTCGGATTTGATGAATCTGCTGTTATGCTTCTTTGTATTACTTTTCTCTATGAGTAGTACTGATACTGAAAAGTTCCAAGAGGTTATTGCCAGCATTCAATCAAGTTTCAGTATTTTCTCTTCAGGCAGCACTTCAATAGGCGAAGGACAGATGATTTCATCTGGAATCAGCCAATTGGAAATGTTTGATGATTATTTTAATAGTGTTCATGATGGAGACGATGAGCAGTACGAAAAGGAAGGCTCTAGTGATAGTCAAAATCAAGGACACCAAGAGACTGACGGTTCTACTGAGCAAAATGAGACCAATATCGGTGAGGTTTCCGTGGAGGAAGCTCGAGAGGCTCTTGAGCAAGCGGGTGCTAGCGAGAGTGAGAGCATAGCCGAAGAAATCGAGCAGAAGCTTGAGATGTATGGTCTCAAGGATCAGGTCGAGGTTGATTTCAATGCAAATTACGTAATGATTACCATCAATGGTGCATTACTTTTTGATTCTGGTAAGGCACAGCTTACAGAGGACGCTAAGGTTATCATAGACAACCTTGCCAAGATATTAGAGGAGTACGACCATAACATTATCGAAATCGAAGGTCATACTGATAATGTTCCGATGTCGTCAAAGACTTACGCTAACAACGATGTACTTTCCATGTACAGAGCTTTATATGTAGCAGAAAGAATTAGACAGGATACTAACCTTAACCCTGCATATATCAAGTCTGCTGGACGAGGTGAGTATGTACCTATCGCCGACAATAGTACCTCAGAGGGTAGGGCTAGAAATCGACGAGTAGAGATAAAAGTATTTAATTCGTATTCATCCGATGTAGGGGAATAGAAAGGGATTGCTTTATGAAAAAGAATTTGATTACTGTAGTTATATTAGCCCTTGTAGTGGTAAATCTCGTTCTTACAGCGGTTCTTACGATTTCAATCGTGCCTGAAACCAAGAAGGCTAACGAGCTTATAACAAAGGTTTGTTCAGCGATTGATTTAGATCTTCAAGCAGGAGATACAGCGGGCTCACTTGCAATTGATATTGCGGATATGGTGGACTACCCTGTTAACGAAGGTGCTACAATGACATTTAACTTAGCTGATGGTCACTATGCAGTAATTGGTGTTTCGCTTTCTTTGGACAGTACCAACGAAGATTACACTACAAAGTTTGGCGGTACTGGTGATTTAACACCATATGACAACGTCATTAGTGATACCATCAAATCTGTTGTTACATCGCATACAATCGAGGAAATGACCAAGAACGAAGAATCTGTTAAAGAGGAGATTCTCGAATCCCTTCAGACTCTGTTTAAGTCTTCGTTTATTGTAAGAGTTAACTTCTCTAGTGCGACTTATCAATAGCAGTTTATTTTGCAAGCTTTAGCGAAGCAAAATGAACTGTAGTGAGCCTCATCGCGAAGCGATTTTCCAATGAGGCGAACAACCTGCCTCCGATGGGCCGAACAACCTGTCTCCAATGAGGCGAACAACCCGTGGCAACAATGAAGAGGCTTATTAGTGAGGCCCTTGCCGAAGGCAATTTTCAATGGGCCGAACAACCGATTTTTATTCTAAGATTTTAAGGTGGTGAGGATACTTGGGTGACGTTCTTTCGCAAAATGAAATAGATAATCTGCTTAATGCGTTGACAAGTGGCGAGATAGATGCAGAAGAAATCAAGAACACCAAAGAGAAACCTGTTAAGAATTACGATTTCGCCAGACCATCAAAGTTTTCCAAGGAACATCTTCGTACCATGGAAATCATATTTGAACATTATGGTCGATTGCTTTCCACTAACTTACCTGTATTCCTGAGAAAGAACATTCAGGTAGAGGTTATGAACTCAGAAGCAGTTACTTATATGGAGTTTTCTAATTCTCTTTCCAATCCTGTTCTTTTAGGAATTGTTGATTTTTCTCCCTTAGAGGGAAATATCATTGTAGAGATGGCTTCTAATCTTGGTTTTGCCATGGTTGACAGAATGCTTGGTGGTACAGGTGAACCACTAGACAAGGTTAGAGATTTTTCAGAAATAGAGTTGCTTATAATTGAGCGTGTCATGACATCTTGTGTGGAGCTCTTAAGGGAGCCTTGGGAGAACGTTTTAGACGTACATCCTAGACTTGAGCGTATCGAGACTAACTCTCAGTTCGCGCAAATTATATCACCTTCAGAGATGATTGCTATTGTTACAGTCAATATAAAGATAGGTGATGTGGAAGGATTAATGAATATTTGTCTTCCATTTATAACTTTAGAGCCGGTTATGGACAAATTGAACACAAAGTTCTGGTATAGTAGTCAGAAAGAGAAGGCGGGCGAGAAGTACTCCGATGCAGTCGAAGCCCTGATTTCTAGAGCGAAAATACCGGTTAAGGCCGTACTGGGAAATAGCTCAATCACTGTTGCTGATTTTTCTCAGCTTCAGGTTGGAGATATAGTTAGATTAAATACCAAGGTGGATGAAGAACTGGATGTATTTGTAGGGGATATCAAGAAGTTCCAAGCCCTTCCAGGTGCTTCCGGTAATGATTATGCAGTAAGAGTGACACAAATAATAAGGGAGGAGCAGTAGAATGGGCGATGGTGTATTATCACAAGACGAGATAAATGCACTACTTAGTGGCGGCGTGCCCGATGGATCAGCAGGAGAGCCTTCTTCTGGCGGGGATAGAGAGTTATCCGACCAAGAGATGGATACTATTGGCGAGGTTGCCAATATTAGCATGGGCAGTGCTGCAACCACATTATTTTCTCTTGTAAATAAAAAGGTTGAAATCTCTACACCGGTTGTTTCAGAGACAGACTGGAACACTCTGGCGGGAGAATATGACAAATCTTGCGTAGTCGTAAGAATTGGGTATACAAAGGGCCTAAATGGAAGCAACATCCTTGTACTCAAAGAAGATGACGTAAAGGTCATTACAGATTTGATGATGGGTGGAGATGGTACCAGCATTGATGGCGAAATCTCAGAGCTTCATCTTTCGGCTATATCAGAAGCTATGAATCAGATGATGGGAGCTTCTGCAACATCACTTTCATCGATGCTTAACATGATGGTGGATATTTCTCCACCTTCAGCAACACTCACAGATCTTACAGCCATAGATCCTGGGGAGATAGATGAGTTTTTGAGAAACCATTTTGTTAGAATTGCTTTCAAAATGGAGATTGGCGATTTAGTAAATAGTGAAATGATGCAGCTTTATCCAATATCTCTAGCCAAGGAGATGTGTGCTGCAGTACTTAACAACATGGAAGCAGACAACAATTCTACGGTTGATGACGGTGTCAAGGCCGCATCACCAGCTCCGGAGGCAGCCCCAGCACAAGGAGCACCACAGCCGCAAGCGGCGGCTCCTCAGATGGATCCAAACGCTATGCAGGCTCAGCCTATGCCGGGACCATACATGTATGCACCTGGTCCTCAGGTCAGCGTACAACCAGCGCAATTTACACCGTTTGGACCTGGTTTTGCAGCGCAGTTTGCGCAAGAGAACATAGACTTGATTCTTGACGTACCTCTTGAGGTTACAGTAGAATTAGGTCGTACTAACAAGACAATCCAAGACATTTTGGATTTTGCTCCTGGTACTATCATCGAGCTTAATAAAATAGCTGGTGAACCAATAGATGTACTTGTTAATGGCAAGTATGTGGCCAAAGGAGAGGTAGTAGTTATTGAAGAATCCTTTGGAGTACGAATTACAGAAATCATCAAAGAATAAACAATATATAAGGAGATGAAAACATGGCAAAAAACATTTTAATCTGTGACGATGCTGCATTCATGAGAATGATGATCAAAGACATTCTCACAAAAAATGGCTACAATGTAGTAGGAGAGGCTGAGAACGGTAAAATTGCCGTTGATAAGTTTACAGAGCTTAGCCCTGATCTTGTTCTTCTTGATATTACAATGCCAGAGATGGATGGTATTGGTGCTTTGAAAGCAATCAAGGAAAAGGATCCTGACGCATGTGTTATTATGTGCTCTGCTATGGGTCAGCAGGCTATGGTTATTGAAGCCATTCAGTCAGGTGCCAAGGACTTTATCGTTAAGCCATTCCAGGCAGAGAGAGTTCTCGAGGCAGTTAAGAAGGTTATAGGATAAGATGATTTTCCTCACTTCTACTGGTGAAAATATATTCCAACTTATATTTGTACTATTTGTATTTGTTGGTATCATTGCCATGACATATTTTGTTACCAGATGGATTGCCGGTTACCAAAAGACTCAGGGGCGTAACCGTAATCTGGAGATTGTAGAGGCAATCAGAGTAACCAATAATAGATATGTTCAAATAATCAGGGCAGGGGAAGATAGGTTTTTTCTCATTGCAGTAGGCAAGGACGAGATTAATCTTTTAGGTGAACTATCATCTTCTGAGCTTAAAGAGCTTGGAGAGCAGCAGAACGAGCTATCAGCTCCTGTGGATTTCAAGGCAGTTATGAATAAGATGCTTAAGAAGGAGAAATAGCTTAGTTTGGGCAGATTATGTTATGAATAAATTTAAGAAGGCTTATGTTGTAATTAGTATTATCTTTACAGCATGTGTTTTGTGCTATGCGATTATTGGTAGCACGATTACTGCCAAAGCGGCAGAGACGTCAACTAAATATGACACAGAATATGGAGCTAGTAATTCAGATTATGGTGCGACTGAAAAGGCACCAAATGCTTCTGATGAAACTGTAGGAGACGGAGGCTTTTCGCTTACGTTTGATGGCGAGGATGGTAATTTTTCTGCCACCCTAAGAATGTTGCTTGTACTCACAATCATCACTCTATCACCTTCAATTCTGATAATGCTTACGTCCTTTACCAGATGCGTAATAGTTCTACATTTCGTGCGCGCTGCTATAGGTACAAATACAGCGCCACCCAATCAGATTTTGACTGGTCTGGCGTTATTTTTAACATTATTTATTATGTCTCCTGTTTTAATTCAGATTAAGACAGAGGCAATTGATCCTTTTGATGCTGGGGAGATTACCCAGCAGGAAGCTATTGATGCAGCCATAGTTCCTGTTAGAGAGTTTATGTATGGGCAGACTCAGACGAAGGATTTGAATCTTTTCTGCGATATTGCAGGAGTCACATACGAAGAGTATGACGAAGTGCCATTTACAGTGGTTGTTCCAGCTTTTATTTTGTCAGAGCTTAGAACTGCATTTGTAATAGGCTTTTTGATTTATGTGCCATTTATTGTTATTGACATGGTAGTTGCTTCGGTACTTATGTCAATGGGTATGATGATGCTTCCACCTACAACAATTTCTTTACCATTTAAGATTTTGTTATTCATATTAGTAGATGGATGGAATCTTGTCATCGGTGGATTAGTAAAGACATTTTATTAGCTTTAGGAGAGAATAGGTTATGACTGAAGGACAGGTATTAGACGTAATCAGAGATGCTATTTACACACTTCTTGTGGTATCTTTGCCTCTACTGTTAGTTTCGTTAACTATAGGTCTTGTAGTTAGTATTTTTCAGACAGTCACATCTATTCAAGAGCAGACACTTACATTCATTCCTAAAATAGTAGGAGTGTTTGCTGCTCTGATGTTTTTCGGTCCATGGATGCTTACAGTGTTAACGGAATATATTACAAATTTATGGGCAAATTTTAGTATTTACCTGGGCTAGAAGTAGATGTTTAGTATTGATTTTACCTTACGAAATTTTGAATACTTTTTGTTGATACTTACACGCATATCCATGTTTGTGGTTGTGGCACCTTTTTTTAACACCAGTAATACACCTCCAATGGCTAAGATTGGTTTTTCAACGTTAGTGTCATTGCTTTTGTATTTTGTTGTTGACTTTAGTGCTCTTAATTATTCTACAGTAATTGGATATGCTTTTTTAGTTGCAAGAGAAGCAGTCACAGGGCTTATTATTGGTTTTTCAACCTATTGTTGTAACTTCATTATCCTTCTTGCAGGAAATATGATAGATATGAACATAGGTCTTTCCATGGCTCAAGAGTATGACCCTTCCCTTAGAGCAGAGACATCAGTTACTGGTACTTTATACAACCAGTTTATTATGATTCTCTTAGTTCTTTCAGGGATGCACAGATATATCTTTAAGACATTTTGTGATGCCTTTGAGCTTATTCCGATAGGAGGCACTATTTTTAGATGGGACTCATTATTCGAGTCAATTTTGATATTTATTGCGGATATTTTTGTTATCGCTTTTAGAATAATACTTCCTGTGTTTGCAGTAATTATGCTATTAAACGCAATACTTGGAATCATGGTAAAGGTTGCGCCTCAGATTCACATGTTCTCTGTTGGTGCTCAGCTAAAGATTATTGTTGGATTTATCGTTTTGTTTCTTACAATTTTCTTGCTTCCCAATATTGCGGAATTTATATTTAAAGAAATGCAAAAAATGCTTTCTATGTTTTTAAAGGGACTATATTGATGGTGGAGAATAAGGCGCTTTTATTACAATATAATCTGCAGTTCTTTGCCGATGGTGAAGGTGGCGAAAAGACTGAACAGCCTACTAGCAAGAAGCTTTCCGACGCCCGAAAAGAGGGCAAGGTTGCCAAGAGCAAAGAGGTTGTTAACGGCATAGCGCTCTTTGGTTTTTTCCTAGGTCTTCGAGTGTTTACAGGCTTCGCTGGGTTTAGATTTGAAGAAATATTTTCTTGGATTTATTCCATAATACCTGATGTTGTGAAAATGAATGGTAGCGGTCTTACCATAAACACTGTCTCAGGGATTGTATTTACGTTATTACTCAGAATGCTTATTATTCTGTTACCATTTTTGATTATAGGTTTTTTAACTGGATTTGTTGCAAATTTGGTTCAGGTAGGCTGGCAGCCAACGTTAAAGCCTTTGCAACCTAAGCTTAATAAGTTCAATCCAGTTAGTGGTTTTAAAAGGATTTTTTCCAAGCAGTCCATAGTCAATTTGCTTATGGCGCTTGCTAAGCTTTTTTTGGTTTTTTATATTTCGTATCTAACAGTGCGAGACCAGGCCAACAATCTTTTTGTTTTGTATGATGTAAATCTCATGGCTGCTCTCAATCTGATTTTTAGAATTATTGTGGATACTGGCATCAAGATTAGTATCATATATATCATACTTGGACTTATCGATTATGCATATCAGCGCTGGAAGTTCCGCGACGATATGAAGATGACCAAGCAGGAAGTTAAGGATGAGTACAAGAACACTGAAGGTGATCCACAAATTAAGGGTAAGCAAAAGCAACGAATGATGGAAAGTTCTCGTCGGAGAATGATGCAAAACGTTCCAAAGGCAGACGTTGTAATTACCAACCCTACACATTTGGCGGTTGCCATTTTGTATGATAACACCAAGGATGAGGCTCCTAGAGTTGTTGCCAAAGGCGAAGACTACTTGGCTAGCAAGATTAGAGAGGCAGCTAATGATAATGGAGTCCCAATCGTTGAAAATAAGCCGTTAGCACGAGCTTTGTATGCTACGGTTGAGGTGGATGAAGTGATACCACCTGAGCTCTATCAGGCAGTGGCAGAAATACTTGCTGTTGTCTACACCAATAGGGCTAGCTAAGAATTTTTAGGAAAGGGGGAAGACCCGTGGATTTTGCGGCATCAGTCAAAAAATCAGATGTTGGAATAGCGTTGTATCTGCTTGCTGCAGTTATATTCTTCGTCATTCCTATTCCTAATTTTGTACTTGATATCATGATTTGTTTCAACATTTCAATTGCCCTAATTGTTATGTTGAATGTGCTTTTTGTTCAGGAAGTTTTGGACATGTCCTTCTTCCCAACATTACTTCTTTTTACAACTATATTTAGAATATCTCTCAACGTTTCCTCAACTAGACTTATTCTATCAACAGGTAATCCTGGAAACGTAGTAGCAACATTTGGTAGTTTCGTTGGTGGTAACAACCTTATTATCGGCGCAATCATTTTCCTTATTTTGATTATCATTCAGTTTATGGTTATCAATAAAGGTTCTGAGCGTGTAGCTGAGGTTTCAGCCAGATTCACATTGGACGCTATGCCTGGTAAGCAGATGGCTATTGATGCGGACCTTAACACTGGAGCTATCGACGATGCAGAGGCCAAGAGACGAAGAGATAAGATACAGGAAGAATCAGCATTCTTCGGCGCCATGGACGGTGCTACTAAGTACGTTAAAGGAGATGCTACTGCCGGTCTTATCATTACAGTAATTAACCTTGCTGGTGGTTCTGCAATGGGCATGATTAATCAGGGATTATCCTTTGCAGATGCAATTCAGCAGTTTGGTATTCTTACAATTGGTGATGGTCTTGTTTCGCAGATTCCTTCACTACTCATTTCTTTATCAACCGGTATTTTGGTTACTAAGGGTTCAAAGGCTGCAGACTTTTCAGGTACTCTTGTTAGACAGCTTTTTGGAATCCCAAAGGTACTTTACATAGTAGGTGCAGTTCTTGGACTTCTTGGACTTGTTACACCTCTTAATAGCTTATTATTCCTTGCATTTGCGGCAGCTTATTTTGTTTCTGGTCGCTCAATTGCCAAGAACATTGGCGAGGAAGAGATAGAACAGGAAGTGGCCGCGGAGGAGACGGAAGCGGAGGAAATTCGAAAACCAGAAAATGTAGTATCCTTACTTCAAGTTGATCCTATTGAGTTGGAGTTTGGATACGGTATCATTCCTCTTGCAGACGTTAATCAGGGCGGAGATTTATTGGATAGAGTGGTAATGATTAGGCGACAAATAGCCTTAGAGCTTGGTACTGTTGTGCCTATCATTCGACTTAGAGATAACATTCAGCTCAATCCAAACCAATACATTATCAAGATTAAGGGTATTCAGGTCACTGAGGGCGAGATTCTATTCGACCATTATATGGCCATGAATCCAGGCTATGTTGAGGAGGAAATTACAGGTATTCCGACCTTTGAACCTTCCTTCCATCTGCCAGCTATTTGGATTACAGAAAGTCAGCGTGAACGTGCTGAAAGTTTGGGATACACAGTTGTTGATCCGCCTTCAATTATTGCAACGCATTTAACTGAGATTATCAGAGGACATATTGCAGAGCTTCTTACAAGACAGGATGTTCAAAACCTTATCGACAATCTCAAGGAAACCAATCCTGTTATTGTTGAAGAGCTTATTCCAAAGCTTCTTGGACTTGGAGATGTTCAAAAGGTATTGCAGAATCTTCTTTCAGAGGGTGTTTCAATCAGAGATTTGCTTACAATATTTGAAATTTTGGCAGATCATGCAACTACAACTCACGATACAGATGTGCTTACTGAATATGTGCGCCAAGGATTGAAGCGTGCAATTTCAAGTAGGTACTTTGCTCCAAATGAGGTCACACAGGTTATCACTGTGGATCCAAAGGTTGAGCAAGATATTATGGCATCTATTAAGCAGACAGAGCAGGGAGCCTACCTGACTCTTGACCCAGAACGAATCAAGGCAATCATTGCTTCCCTTGAGGAAGAGGTTAAAAAGCTTGAGGACATGGGTCGCACACCGATAGTTGTTACTTCGCCAATTGTCCGTATGTATTTCAAGGGCATGACGCAAGATTATATTAAAGACTTAATAGTAGTTTCTTACAATGAAATTGACTCTAACGTTGAACTTTCATCTGTAGGAATGGTTACGGGGTAGAATAAATGACAATCAATAAATACACTGGAAAAACCGAAGAAGAGGCTATGAATAAAGTCCGAAAAGAGCTTGGAAACGCAGCGGTTATTATGAACGTAAAGGTTATCAAGCCAAAGGGCCTGGGAAGCTTCTTCAAAAGCAATACTTATGAGGTTACAGCGGCAGTGGAGGATGATGCTTTGACACCACAGGATCAGGCTTTTGCAACACCAACAGATACAAGAGGAGGCAGCTTTGATGCTGTTGCCGATGATGCCATTTTACTTAAAAATGCTTTTTCTGCTGTAAATGAAGTTTTGGAAAAGCAGTCTGAAGAGTCTCCTATTCCTGTTTCTATGGCTTCGCCGGAGCCTGCTTTAACTCAGGCCAGGGCTCAGCAGACAGCAAGCATTCCATCTTCATCCAATGATTTTGAGCCTCTTACAGACACTGCTCCAAGAGCACGTCTGATTGAGCCTACATATTCAAGACCTGCAAATGCAAGGCCTCTTCCTAGAGACTATGTGAGAGACCTTCAAAGGGAAATGCAAAAGGAGGAGCCTAGACCTGCCAGCGCAGCTCCAGTCAACAACATAGACGACGAGATTAAAGTTAACAACTTTTCAGATAAGCCATCAATCGACAACGACAATCATGTCTTTGTAAAGATGCTTTATAACGTGCTTCTTGAAAACGAGGTGCAGGAGAAATACATTAATCAGGTTTTGGAGGATATGGACAAGATTCTCCAGACCAGCCATTCTTTAGATAATTTACTTTCAAATGTTTATCAAAAGATGGTGCTTAAGCTTGGCACACCAACTAAGATTATTCCTGGTGAGAGACGTCCAAAGGTTGTATTTTTCATTGGCCCTACTGGTGTTGGCAAGACCACAACTATTGCCAAGATTGCCAGTAAATTCAAGGTTGAAGAGGGCAAGAAGGTCGGCCTTATTACAGCAGATACTTACAGAATGGCAGCGGCTAATCAGCTTCAGACCTATGCCAATATATTAGGTGTTCCTCTAAATGTTATTTACTCTGCAGATGAGCTTTTAGATACAGTTAAAAAGCAGTCTAGAGAGTACGAGGATTTAGACGTTATTTTGGTTGATACCATTGGCTTTTCTCATAGAAATGAGGAGCAGCGTCAGGACACTAAAAAGCTTATAAGTGCTCTTGGGGATTTTTACGACAGCGAGGTTTACCTTGTTCTTTCTGCAACTACTAAGCATAAGGACTTACTTGATATTGCAGATTCCTACATGGAGTTTACTGATTTTAATCTTATTTTTACTAAATTGGATGAGACTAATTGTCTTGGAAATATCTTCAATTTAAAGCAGTATACCAAGGCACCACTTTCTTACATCACTGTTGGTCAGAATGTTCCAGATGATATAGAGATTGTTAACGCCCAGAAGCTGGTAAAACAGTTGTTGGGAGGTAACTAAATGGATCAAGCAGAGAATTTAAGAAATGTAATAAAGGCGCACAACATCAAGTCCGTTGAAAACACCAAGGTTATAACGATTACCTCTGGTAAGGGCGGTGTGGGCAAATCAAACATGGCGGTTAATCTGGCTGTATGGTTTACTCGTATGGGCAAGAGAGTAATTATTTTAGATGCGGATTTTGGTTTGGCGAACGTTGAAGTTATGTTTGGAACGATACCAAACTATAATCTTTCTGACGTTATTTTTAATGGTAAGAGTATTAGGGATATCATTACAACTGGTCCGATGGGAATCGGCTTTATTTCTGGCGGTTCTGGAGTGGTTGGATTAAACAATTTAAATCGTGAACAA
>Ga0129307_1001097_pt1 | contig 32525 bp, 31 predicted proteins | sample P1105metagenome_FD_94437 | JGI IMG/M metagenome (GOLD analysis project Ga0129307, IMG submission 94437) | Capybara group fecal microbial communities from Wisconsin, USA - P1105 metagenome | ecosystem: Host-associated > Mammals > Digestive system > Large intestine > Fecal | place: USA: Wisconsin...
CTTGGAGGTTTGTTTGCCATGCGTGAAACCGGCCGGTTTCACACATCATCATCAAATCTTCTCTAAACGTAAGAAGGAGCGGGACCTTTGTGAAGTCCCACCCCAACTATTGACATAGAGCCAACAAAAAACGCCTCTGCCCCTGCAGCATGCAGGAACAGAGGCTAAAGAGAGGAAAGTAAACCAAGAATCACAGGCCATTTGCTCTGTCGTTTTGAACTGATCTTCAGCTTTATTTGTAGTAATCAATTAAAGCCTGAGTTCCAAGATCGCTGTAATCATCACCCAGTTGTAAATACTTATTCAGCACTGATTCCAGCGTGTCAAGCCTGCACCCGGCTTCCCTGGACTCTTCAACCGCGAGTTTCATATCCTTGATAAAATGCTTAATAAAGAATCCGGGAGCAAAATCTCCCACTGTCATTTTCTTGCCCAAAGCATTTAACTGACTGCTGCCGGCCGCCCCGCTCTTCACCGCATCGATAAAGACATCCAGGTCCAGGCCTTCCTTCTTTGCATAGGTAAGTGCCTCACATACACTGGCAATCGTTCCTGTAATAAGAATCTGGTTGCCCAGCTTTGCATGCTGTCCCGCACCGGCAGGTCCCATATAATTGATACTGGTCCCCATCGCCTCAAACAGCGCGTAGCACTCATCATAGTCTTCCTTGTCTCCGCCCACCAGAATCGACAGCGTTCCGTTCTTGGCCCCGGTATCCCCTCCGGTCACCGGCGCATCGAGCACGTGCAGATTCTTTTCTTTGCCGGCTGCAAATAATCTCTTAGCCAGCTTCGGGCTCGTCGTTGTCATATCGATCAGGAACATTCCTTCCTTTGCTGAATCCAGAATATTTCCCTTCCCAAAATATACTTCCTCAACATCCGCTGGGAAGCCGACCATCGTGATCACCGCATCTGCAGATTCCACACACTTACCGATAGAAGAATAAAACACTGCGCCTTCTGAAACCACCGTCTGTATTTTCTCCGGATGCCGGGCAAAAACATGGAGTTCATATCCCGCCTTCATTAAGTTGCGGACCATTCCAGTCCCCATAATGCCTACGCCAATAAATGCTATTTTCTTCATTGATGACCTCCTATGTATAGCTTGTTCGTGAAATACTATTATACACTGTTTGAGATCGCTCCGGTACGTAATAATTTACGATTCCTGCCAACTTGCAGTGATTTTTTGAAATGGTCCAATATACTCACGATCAGTTAACATTTACCGCCGCTCTACAAAAAGCACCTCTGCCCCCTGCTTTGGGCAGACAAGCAGAGGTTAAAAGAGAGAAAGAAAAAATGTATCGGGTGAATCTATATAGGATTATTCATTTTGTCTGATTGTTTTGCTCAGGCAAAGCAATCTGGTCCTTCTAACCAGAGAGTCTCGGATATCCAGTTTCTGATCGATCGCTTCCAGAAGGCCTTTTTCTGCCTCTTCAGGTGAGCAGTCCAGATAAAAGAATACACAGTTTTCCTCAATTCCTTTTCCCTCATAAGAATGATAGATTCTTGCATCCATCACATGAGGAAATGATTTGATCTGTTCTAAGCATTTCCGATAATTCTCTGTCAGGCAAAACGCCTTGTCATCTTTGTCAGAATAGCTATGCATAATGAGCAGCTTGAACTCTGCCGCCGTTTCTGATGGAGACGGTTCGGTTTGAAGGCCTCCATCCTGAACGTAGAAGTCTATACGGCGATTTCGGAAGGGACTTAGTTTATTACCCCACGGCGTCTTTGCTCGCACCAATCTTTCCGGATTTTCAAAGCATGACATCTCACGAATGTGCCAGAAGTTTGTAAAGCGATGCGGAGTATCAAGGTCTTTATAACGAATAACGCTTTCATATCCCGGAAGCCCCATCAAGAATGGAACATGCTCAGTAACCTGCCATTCATTAAACTCATCTTCATAGGCAGGCGTAATATTTGTAAAAACTGTGTAAAGCAAATCGCTCATTTGATTTACCATCCAATTTCTGTTGTATAAAGTACTACATTCAAGCCAGAAGTTGTGTATCGGCAGAGCGATACAAAAGCTGACCGCCGATCATCGTTGCCTTCGGCACAAATAATTGCTTCCCATTAACAACCGTGCCAAACTTATCGGCAAAGGACTGCGGCTTGTCTTCAAGTTTCAATATGGACAAGTCGGCAGGAGTTCCCTCCGCCAGTGTGCCCAACCCTTGTATACCAAACTGTTTGGCCGGCGCAGATGTAACACGAGAAACAACATCTTCCAAAGACATTCCCAATGCAAGGAATTTACTCATAATGTAAATAAGATTTCCTGCAATCGGGTTGTTCCAGTTTTGTAGCGTAACATCTGAACTGATCGTATCCGGCAAGAACCCCTGTGAAAGCGCCTGCTTTGCCACAGCTAGTGAGAAGTTTCCGCGGCCGCTCCCCACATCAAAGAGGACTCCTCTTTCACGTGCTCTCATGATGCCTTCTTCGATCGTCCCGTCAGGTGCCAGGATCGTGTTTCCGGTTCCGTGAAAGACGTGACAAAAAACATCGCCAGTCCTCAGGCAGTCTGCAAGTTCGGACATACTAACAGCTGCATCCGTGACGTGAACGATTACTCGGACGCCGTAACGTTCAGCTAACTCCACCGTCTTTTTCAGCGGTTCCAACCCCAGATCCTTAACCACAGCTTTGTTCATTCTCAATTTCAAGCCGGTTATCATTTCTCCGTTTTCCCGAAAAGCCTCATCAAATAAAGCAATATTCCAAAGAGCAGGATCAATAGGTTCCGAAAACTGCAGCGGCATAATAATCCCGCAGGCACTGACATTCAGCATGATCCTGCAGTGAGTCCTGTTCGTTCGGCATTTATTCAGGAGATCCCTGTAGTTGGATACGCCACTGCTACCTGCATCGAGGAAGGCGGTAACACCAAGCGGAATTCCTGCAAGATCAGCCGGCATTCCGTTCCAGACACCATCTTCGTAAATATGTGCATGAATATCAATCAATCCCGGTAAAACCAGACAGCCTGATGCGTCCAGAACATGTCCCGAATCTTCTGAGATTTCTTTATCGATTTTAATGATCTTTCCGCTTCTAACTGCTAAATCTCCGACAAAATCGATCTTTTTATCCGGATCAAACAGTCTTCCGCCGCGAATGATATAATCTGCTTTCATATTGTCTCCTTCATTATGGGTGCAGTTCCATGGAGCGATATTTAACTTTCCCGTCAATCACGGTCAGTAACGGAATCAAGGCCATTCCACCTTCCAAGGTGTTTCCGAACTTGTCCTCATAGTGCATCGGACGTTCAACAATCCTTAATACCGTGATATCTGCACATGTTCCTTCACACAGGCACCCCATGTTATCCTCTTCGCCCCATTGTACAGCAGCGGCTTCAGTGACACAATCCACAACATCTTCCAACCGCATACCAAGGGCAACAAATTTTGACATCATCGCCGGGAGGCCGTAAACAAACGGATGATTCCAGTTATAGATGTTCAGATCTGTACTGATGGTATCGGGCAGGAATCCCTGTGCAATGGCTTCTTTGGCAACTGTCAACGAAAGGTTGCCTTTCCCGCAAGCTGTATCAAACAGAACGCCTCTTTTTCGCGCTTCCCAGAATCCCTTTGCAACTTTTCCGTCTTCCAGACAGGTTTGTCCGGAGCCGTGATACATATGTGTCAGAATATCTCCTGGGCGCAGTGTCATCGCAACCTTACTCATGGAGCAGGGCGGATTAGTTGTATGGACACACACTCGCACCCCGTAACGTTCTGCCAAATCCAGTGTCTTTTTGAGTGGTTCCAAACCCAAGTCACCAACGACATTCTTACTGATTCTGATCTTAAGTGCAGGAATCCTGTCCTTATACTCAGCAAAGACCTCATCGAATAGCCCGATATCCCAAACCGAAGGATCAACGCTTTCAGGAAACTGATTCGCCATAATGATTCCTGTTGAACTGACATTCAGCATGAATTTTGACTTTATCTCGGTGTTTTCCAAACGTTTTGCCAGAGACCGAACGTTGGCAACACCGGCGCTGCCCGCATCCAGAGATGCTGTAACTCCGAAAGGAATATTTGGAAGATCCGCAGGCATACCAGATGCTGCACCCAGATAATTCAAATGAGTATGAATATCGATCAAGCCTGGCAAGACCAGGTTATTATCGACATCAATTGTTGAAGCTGCGACAGTCGGCTCATCCACAAAGCGGAGTTTTCCGTCCACCACAGCCATAGAGGCCTTTCTATCAATTCCTCGTTTCGGATTAAACAAACGGCCATTTTTCAGCAGCAGATCGCAATTCATTTTTATCTCCTGTATGAAGAATTGCGAGTGCTGGTCAGAGAGTTCTCTGACACAGCGCCCGCAATTCACTTTGCGCTATACCTCAGGGAATTCAGCTTCCGCTTTCTTCCGGCATTCGGTATAATCCATGCCTGTCAGGATCAATTCCGTCATCCGGGTCTCGACCTTTTTGATACGTTCCGCTACCCGAAGAATATCCTGAGCGTTTTTTGTAGGAATCACAACAATTCCTGTGTCATCGCCAACAATCAGATCACCGGGACGAATCTGGATTCCTCCAATAGTAACAGTAACATTTATTCCAACTGTTTCAAGAAGAGGCGAGCTCTTAGTCGGAATTGATCCTCTGCAGAACAGAGGGAATCCCTCATCAACAACATCGGCAATATCTCTGTAGCAGCCATTAATCAAAAACCCACTGAGTCCGCGGACCTTAGCACGCAACGCAAGCATTCCTCCGCCGGAGCAGACGTCCTGCCTTCCTCCGACATCAACCACAAGAACATCTCCTTCTTCTGCAACCGAATTAATCACAGAAAGATGTTTACTGAGGTTTTTGCCTTCAGAGGTCTGATGCCGCGGCATTTGAAGAACCGTACATGCATATCCTGCCATCCGGGGTTGATGAATATCTACTGCACGCGGCGCATCAACTAAAACACCGCTGGGCAGATTAAGCTTTGTCATGGCATCTGAGATGTTTCCGGTCGGAATTTCCCGAAAGGCTTTCAGAAGTTCAAGATTTCTTTCCATGATATGGCCTCATTTCATGACATCTGGATTTAACAGTCCGTACGGCCTTTCTCCTTTGATATACTCAATCAGGTTCTTGGCTGTGAATTCGAGCAGTCTATTCTTTCCGTCAAGGGAACTGCCCGCGTTATGCGTAGAGCAAACGCAATTGTCCAGGGTGAGCAAAGGATTGTCCAGGTTCACTGGTTCGTTGACAAAAACGTCCAGACCTGCACCGGCAATTACTTTGTCCCGAAGTGCTTCATACAACGCCTGCTCATTGACAATGCCTCCCCGTGCACAGTTGATCAGGCAGGCTGTCGGCTTCATCAATGCCAGTTCTTCCTTTCCGATCAGATCGACAGTTCCAGGCATTAGCGGTACATGAACACTGACAAAATCTGCCTGCCGAAGCAGTTCTTGCAATGAATCGCAGTAGGTCACATTATTGTCCGCAGCCCATTTGTCATTCCGATAGGTATCGTAGGCAATAACTTTCATATCAAACCCGCGAGAAATACCGGCAAGAGTACGACCGATGTTGCCGGTGCCGACAATTCCCAGTGTCTTATGGAACAAAGCTGCACCGATAAAGCGAACCCAATTGCCACTTCTCGCAGCATGATCAGCTTCCAACAGACGGCGGCCGACAGCACACATCATTGTCATCGCATACTCTGCGACAGCTTCCGCACCGGCACCGGGAGTGCTGGTAACAGCTACACCATGCCGTGTTGCAGATTCAATGTCAATTGTATCAACACCAACTCCGGTTCTCGCAATGATCTTCAGCTGAGGGCAGGCATCGAATACTCTTTCGGTAAATGGATTTGCTGTTCCCAAAAAAGCATCCATTCCCTGAAGCTGTTCGATCAGCTCATCTTCATCAAGGCGGCGACCGCAATTATTAAGAACGATCTCATACCCCGCATCTTCCAGCTGTTTGATGATTTCATCCATTCTGGTTACGGCGGAGACGTCCCAGTTCATGTTTACGAGGATCTTCATTCGAATACCTTCTTCCTTACAGTATTCCTGCAAACAGATAGAATCTTTATTTCAGAATACCAATTTCTTTGTAGTAACGCTCTGCGCCCGGATGAAGCGGAGCCGCCTCGATGATTTCAGGCACGTCCTCAATATGCATCCAGTTGGCAACTTCTGTGGAGGACTGAGCTGCTTCTTTCTGATGTTCCCACATGGTCTTGGTCAGTCTATAAACCAGTTCTTCATCCAAGCTTTTGGCACAGGAAATGATAGCCCAGGCAGCAACAGAGTTCACTTCTTCCGTCTGTCCCTTATAAGAATTGGCCGGGATCTTGTATTTGCCCCACTGCGGGTTTTTGCTGATGAAATCATCAAGTTTTGCTTCGTCAAGACCGATCAGACGAATGCCAGGGGTGTTTTCAAGTTCCTGAATATTGGGCTTGGGATAAACACCAAAAGCGAGCGCAATATCGACCTGGCCGTCCTGAAGGGCGGTGGTCACCTCAGAGTCAGACAGATAGCTGACAGAACCGCCGTTGGCAACGATGCTTTCGGGAGTGAAGCCATATTCCTCTTCCAGGAAAGGAAGAATGAAGGCATTTGCAGTGGCACCGACGGTACCGAGGCCGACATTCTTGTTGCCGATCTCACTCAGATCTTTAAGCGGGCTGTCAGCAAGAACAATCAGCTGAATTGCAGCAGGAGTAACGGGACCAATGGCAGCAATATCGGTATACTCCTTATCAAAGGGAGCCATGCCGTTTGCAGCCATATAAGTTACGGTGTGATGGGTAAATCCCATATCAGAGTCGCCACGGCAGACTGCTTTCAAGTTTTCAGTCGAGCCGCCGGGGGTGATCGTCAGGCTGACATTCAGGTACTGATCCCAGACCGGCTGATAAGCTGCAGCGATCGAATAGAATGTGCCGCCAGGGTTATTCGCTGCAATGGATAAATAGACGGTATCTTTGTAGCGAAGGTCTTCAGTCTGTGCTGCGGTTGTTGACGTTCCAGGCTGGGACGCTGCAGGTGTACTCGAAGCAGGGTTTTCACCGCAAGCGCCAAGCAAAGTGACGATCATCGCTAATACGAGGAGTAAGCTGATTCCTTTTTTCATGTTCTTTTCCTTTCTTTGTTTAATAGTGTTTCACGTGTCTATGCAAATCTGCTATTGAGACTGATCTTTTTTCTGACTGTTAAAGATCAGAACTACAATCACAGATACTGCCAGGAGTATAATGACGGCCAGATTAAGTTTTCTGGTCAGAAAACGGGTAAATCCCAAAATACAGATTGTGGCAATAATAATGGCAAGAGCCAGCCATCCGCGAAAATCCTTAAAGTATTCTTTCATTTCGGTCTGTTCTCCTTTCAGACTGCAGCTGCAGGAGTCTGGGTTTCGTGACGTTTCTTCTGAAGGACAAACATGACTGCGATCAGCGCAATTCCGATTACATCGGTAAGCGTTCCCGGAACCATCATGCAGATGCCTCCACCAAACCATACGATCCGTTCATACCACTTCAGAGTGTTGTTGCAGTAACCTTCTACTGCTGCAGCAATTGCCCAGCAACCAATCACAGCTGTTAACACAGCAAGAACTGTTGCAATAACGGTTCCTCCCTGAAGAATCAGAGATGGCTGATAGACAAAGATGAACGGAACTATATAAGCGACAATTCCAAGTTTGAAAGATATAATGCCCGTTTTCGTCGGATTGCCCCCAGATATGCCTGCTGCAGTAAATGATGCAAGCGCTACTGGCGGAGTAATCGTGCAGATGCATCCGAAATAGAAGCAAAACAGATGTGCGGCAAGCAGGTTAACGCCCATCTTAACCAAGGCAGGTGCCATAATGACGGCAACAGTGATATAGACTGCTGTAGTTGTCATTCCCATACCAAGAATCAGGGAGACGATTGCGACAAGGATAAGCCCAACAAGCAACCTGCCTCCGCAAAGCTTCAAAATCTGATTAGCGAAGATCAAGTTCAGACCGGTATTGGTGATACCTCCGATAATGATACCTGCCGCACCAGCAGTGACTGATACGATCGCAGTATCCTTGATGCCCTGCATAAGAGCGTTGACAAGGCCTCTGCCATCGACGCGGGTCTTCTTATGAATAAAGGAAACCGCAACAAGAGCAAGTGTTGCCATCAGTGCACTGTACTGAGCGCTTTTCCCGACAGCCATCAGATATACCAGCAGAATAATCGGTACGATGAGCAGCCAGCCTTCTTTGAAGGTTTTCTTTAAGTTCGGCATGGCATCCGGCGGGGTTTCTTTCAATCCCAGTTTTCCGGCACGGAAGTCGACCATAAAGAACACAGCCAGATAATACAGAATGGCAGGAATGGCAGCACAGGCAGCAACTCTGATATAGGGGATATTCACATTTTGCGCCAGAATGAAAGCTGCAGCCCCCATCATGGGCGGCATGATCTGTCCCCCTGTTGAAGCAACCGCCTCAACAGCTCCCGCAAAGTTCTTCTCGTAGCCAATACGCTTCATCAGCGGAATCGTAATGCAGCCTGTTCCGGCTACATTGGCAATAGCGGAGCCAGAGATCGATCCGAAACATCCGCTTGCGACAACCGCCGCCTTAGCAGGACCTCCTCTGGATTTACCGGTCAGTGCAGTCGCAAGATCAATGAAGAAATCCCCTGCATGTGTTTCAGCGAGCAATGCCGCGAAAATCATAAACAGTACAACATATGTTGACATTGTCTGGATTGGGGAGCCAATGATGCCGTCGATTCGCATGAAGACAAAGTCAATCATGCTGCTGTAAGCAAGGCTTTTTCGGTGCAGGAAACCAGGAAGATAGCTGGCAAAACAGTTCTGAGAGAAAAAGAATATGGCCAGAACCACCATGACCCAGCCTGTTGCCCTTCTAGCCAGTTCCAGCAGAGCCAAAACAAACACGGTGCCACAAATAATATCCAATTGAGACGGAGATCCCGCGCGGGTAATAAATCCGTTAAGATCCTGCAAAATGTAAATCAGAACACCTGCAACTGCCGCAAGCAGTAAAAGATCTACAGCTAAGGAAAACTTCTCATGCTTTTTGTTGAACGGTTTAGCTACCAGCACGATCATCATCATTCCGCACAGATGGATATAACGAAAAGCAACAGTGTTGGGGCTTCCCCAAATACCCGCTATCAGATGAAACATGCCGAGCCAGACGGCAAGGATCTGAACAAGGTATTTTCTCACGTTATCTACAGCCATTATTTTTCCTTTCTTAGGTGTTGAGTTCTTCTTTGTAGGCACTCAAGGTCTTTTTCATAGCATCCCGGAGAAGGAGAGAATCTCTGCCGACCATGAACCCTCGAACCCCCTTCTGCATCAGTTCATCTCTTCTCTTAACCGAAGAGATCAGAAGGACGGGATACCTGCCGGTATCAATTGCCTTGCTAAGGACGGTATCTTCAGCAGCTAACACTAAAGGATGCGTATTTTGTCCCGGTAAGCCGTAGGACTGGCTGATATCATGGCGTCCAGAGGACACCATATCGATACCGTCAAGAGCAAGAATTTCATCAATATTCTCTATACCTTTTTTGCTTTCAATCTGAATGCAGAGGAGAACATCTTCATTTGCAGAAGCCGCATACTTCGGGAGCGGGATCGTTCCATATCTAGTGTTTCGCTGAGAACCTGCCATACCGCGCAGCCCCTGTGGAGCATATTTGACTTCACGAATGGCTTCCATCGCCGCTTCCCGGCTGTCGATATTTGGAGCAATAATACCGCTTGCCCCCATATCCAAAAGAGCTGTTACATAGCTCAGCGAAGGCACACGCACAAAGACCGGAAGGCCTAAGGCGGTTGACGTACGAATCAGTTCTCTGAGTTCCCCCTGACTAAACAGGCTGTGCTCCAGATCAATACGGATCATATCAAAGCCAGCCATGGCTGCAAGTTCGACAATGGTTGGATCAGTAAGGCTGACATACAAGCCATAGAATGGTTCTCCGTTAGCCATCTTTTCTCTTAACTTTTCTGTCATTGTTTTCTCCTTTGCCGGAATAGAAAGATATTATTCTCTCTCTACTGTTCCTTCCCAGGTATCGACGGCTTTCTTTCTTGAGTGTTCGTCGTACCAGTGTTTGGTGACAGTCTTGGCGCGAGTGTAGAAGCGGACGCCGTCCAGACCGAGCACATGCTGATCGCCGAAGAAAGATCCCTTGTTGCCGGAGAAGGGGAAATAAGCGCTCGGGACAGGAATACCGACGTTAATGCCGACCATGCCACCGTCAGTCCGTAGTTCAAATTCCCTGGCATAGTAGCCGTTCTGGGTAAAGATCACCGAACCGTTGGCAAAGGGATTGGCATTCATCAGGGCGAGGCCTTCTTCGAAGTCCTTCACGCGCTTGACGAGCGTGACCGGGCCGAAAATCTCGCGGTCGCCGACCGTCATGCCGGGTTCCACGTGGTCAAATATGGTCGGGCCGACGAAGAAGCCGTTTTCGAAGCCGGGGACCTTGTAATTGCGGCCGTCCAGGATCAGTTCGGCGCCTTCTTCCACACCCTTCTGGATCCATGCGCAGACTTTATCGCGGTGGGCGGCGGAAACGACCGGGCCCAGCTTGGTCTCGGGATCGTAGGCGCAGCCGACCTTGAGTTCCATCGCTTTTTCCTTCAGCATGGCAACGAATTTATCTGCAATACTCTCCTGAACCACGACGACCGGAAGAGCCATGCAGCGCATGCCAGCGCAGCCGTAGGTGGAATTGATGATCGCATTTGTCGCGCTTTCGAGGTCGCAATCCTCCAGGACCAGAGCGTGGTTCTTGGCTTCGCACTGTGCCTGGACACGTTTGCCGTTGGCTGCCGCCACGGAATAAATGTGTTTGCCAATCCCGGTGGTTCCTACGAAAGTGACTGCTTTTACGCGGGGATCTGTCAGGAAGATCTCGGCTTCATTGCGGCTGCAGGTCACCAGGTTGACGACGCCCTTCGGGAATTCGCCTTCTTCATAGAAGAGTTCCATGATCCGCATGGAGGTGAGCGGGGTCAGGCTCGCCGCCTTCAGAACGACGGTGTTGCCGGTGGCGATGGCCAGAGGGACCATCCAGCCCCAGGGGATCATCGCCGGGAAGTTGAAGGGCACAATCCCGGCCACGACGCCGAGCGGCATGCGGTAGGAGGCCGTATCGAAACCGGTGGTCACCTGCAGGGAGGCGCTGCCCTGAGAGATATAAGGGGTTGCGCAGGCAAGTTCGGTCGGCTCGATCGCTTTCAGCACGTCTCCTTTTGCTTCAGCCAGATTTTTCCCGAGTTCTTTTGCGCAGAGATAAGTCAGTTCATCCAGGTGCTCGACCAGGATATTTCTCCACTTGAACATCATCTGCGTACGCTTGCTGACAGAGGTCTGCGACCACTCCGGAAAGGCTGCCTCCGCCGAAGCAATGGCGGATTCCACTTCTTCCGCCGTGCAGCAGGGGACTTCCGCAATAACTTCACCGGTACTGGAGTCCGTCACCGGCATCCACTTGTCCGTTTTGGATTCTCTCCACTCACCATATACACAGTATTTTTTTCTTTCAGGCAAAACGATTTCCTCCTTTGCTACACCCTTATATTACAAAACTCTATTTTGATTTTCGCTGTTGTTATCCACATATTACAACACTGTGTTAATATTGTCAACATTAATTTTATTTAAATGATACAAAATTTATATTTACACATTTATATTTTGATAATCAAAATTATTTCTATTATTTTTTGCTTTTTCTCTTGACTTTTATCGTTTTGCACGTATATTATCAATAATGTATTTTGAATAATGCAATCAACAAAAGGAGACAGTCAAATGGGTCTTTCTGAAACAGAACGTCAAACAAATCAATCCTCCATGCGGCTTCTGCAAATCATGGAATGCCTTGCCAAGAACCGCATTCCCATGCGGCTTCAGGATATTGCCAGGCAGGTTGAGATGACACAGTCGACTGTTCTCCGGTATCTTTATGCCTTAGAGGACGCAAATTATATTTACCAGGATGAAGATTCTTCACGTTATGCACTGACCTGGAAAGCGTGCAGTCTGAGCGAGAATCTGAACACGCTTCTTGGCCTTCGAAATATCAGCAATCCTTTTGTCAACCAATTAGCGAATACTCTCTCAGTGGGCGCCTGTGTTGTCATAGAAAAAGACAATGAGTGCCTGTATGTAGACTGCATTGACAATCCGAATTCCCCCACACTGCAGCGGATCGGCAAGCAATCTCCCATGCACACCACCGGTTCCGGCAAGATTTTCCTGTCGCAGTACAGCGAGCAGCAGCTAAATTATTATATTGAAACAAAAGGTCTGACCCGCTATACGGACAACACGATCACCGATCCCGAAAAGCTTAAAAAGGAATTAGAAAAGATCCGCGAACGAGGCTACGGAACAGACGACCAGGAATGTGAACCAGGGCTTCGATGCATCTCTGTTCCGCTTCGCGATTACAGCGGCAGAATCGTAGCTGCCATGAGTATTTTTGGAAATCCGGCAGATATGACCGATCAGCGTATTAAAGAAGATATTTTTCCTGCCTTGAAGGCTGCAGCAAAAACAATTTCGGCACGACTTGGCTATATGGAAAAATAGGTTTTACCTGCTGCCCGCCTATTTCGTTTAACCTGAATCGATGAAGACCCGTTTCCGCATGATCCGACGCCTCGCCGCCTTCGGCGCGGCACTTTTCCTGACGCTGCAGCTTGGAGGCTGCGGCTGGATCTTCATGCCCGGACCGGTCATCATCACCGAAGATCCCTCGGCAGAGGCGATCTCTTCAGAAAGCAGCTTATCCGCTTCCACTGAAGCCTCTCTTTCGGAGTCATCCGCAGATCCGGGTACCTCCGCCGCGTCCGAAGCTTCTTCCACGAAGGAAATAGCCTCCGCTGATGTCACCGCCTCTTCGGAGGACACTCCGACCGCAGACGCCCCCGCAGAAAGCACAGAAAGCGGAGAAGCTGCGGAAAGCGCTGAAAACGCGGAGACAACGGCGACGGTTGAGACAACAGAAACCGTAGAAGCCGCTGCAAGCGCAGAGACGCCGGAGACAGCAGAGACAAGCGAGGGGGGAGAGACCGCAGAATCCTCCGAAGTTCCCTCTTCTTTCACGGTCGACTATTTCCGCACCCCGGCCATCCTGCGCGACTTTGCCGCCGAAACCGCCCTGGTCGACGCCTACAATCTGATCGAAGCCTGCCTGAACTACCGGACAAGTTCTCCGGCCGTGAGCGCCCCTGAAGATGCCGGCCTTGTTCTCTATCTTGCCGATACCCTCTGCCCTCTTTTGAAGACCTTTACGAATATCAGCGAAGAGAGCCTCTCCGGCGGGACGTTTTCCTGGGAATTCTACGTCAGCAAGATGGACTTTGCCCTGATCCGCGCGGAATTTGAAAAGCAGGTCGCCTCGTATATCGAGCCAGTCCTTGCCCTCTCCGGCGATTACCGGGAGACCGAACGGGCGCTCCTGCTCTACCATGCCTATACCGCGCCGGCATCCTATAATTATGACATCCTTTCCGGCACCTTTAAGACCCGCACCGAAGCAGAGCAGCACCGCATCCACTCCGCCTACGCGGGGATCGTTGATCACAAGGGTGTCTGCCACGACCTTGCCGGCGGCATGACCTTCCTCTTTATCCAGGCCGGCTTCAACGCAGGCCGCGTGAGCGTGATCACCAAAGAGGATGAACATTCCTGGACACTGATCGAGCTGGACGGCCGCTACACCTTTGTGGACGCGACCTGGGATGTGGGCGGCTCCTTCTCCTATTTCGGGACTTCAGCCGCAGGCAGGACCACGCAGGTTGGCGGGTCCTTCCGCAAAGATGACATGAATCTCTATCGCTATAACGCGCCTTCCCATTATGACATCGTCGATCCCGGTTTCAAAAAGCTGCATCAGTTTTCCCGCAGCTACAGCGGAACGCTCATCGACCTGAGCATTGAAGAAGGCTTCACGCCGCACCGCCTGCGCTTTACGCTTCCGGACGGCTCGCGCCTTAGCATCGATTGTCCCTGATGCCGGCAGATAAAATAATCAAAGAAGGGAACAGATCATGAAAAAAATGCTTTTCGCCGCAGCCGCCGCACTGATGCTGCTTTGCCTTGCCGCCTGCGGCGCCCGGAAGGATCCGTCCGAGTCTGCGGCCTCTCCTGTTCTGTCTGACTCCCCCGTGATTCACGAGCTGGAATTCGGCGGCGTCTATCTGGACAAGACCATTGATGAGTTCAATGCGCTTGGCTTTGTCTATGGCGACAGCGTGGATGTGACGTTTTCAAATGGGTACAAGCTCGAAGACCTTCCCTACTACAACGGATACTATACCCGGACCGGCGATCCGCTGGTGGTGGCGTATCCGGGCTATCCCCATATCAAGGTCTGCATCAACAACGGCAGCGATCTGTGGCTGCTTGCCGGTCTTGAAGAGAGCATGAGCGGCAAGATCGTCCTTCGGGAAAAGGGCAAATACGCCAATATCCAGGACGCCCGCGATATCCATTACGAGGATGAACGGGAGAAGTTTCCGAGCGATGAAGTCTTCGCGAACTTCCGCACCGTCAAGGCCGGACAGATCGCGGAAAACACCCTGTACCGCTCCGCATCACCCTGCGACAATCAGCATCAGCGCGCACCGTATACCGACGCTCTGATGAAAGAGGCCGGTGTGCAGTACATCCTGAACCTGGCTGATAATGACGAAAAAATCAAGGGCTATCTCGCAAAAGAGGATTTTGCCTCGCCCTATTTCCTTATGCTTTACGAAAGCGGCAAGGTCGATCCCATCGCGCTGAACATGAATTTTTCCTCCGAGGATTTCCGCGCGAAGGTGGCCTCCGGACTTGCCCGCATGGCAGAGCATGACGGTCCCTATCTGGTCCACTGCACGGAAGGCAAGGACCGCACCGGCTTCGTCTGCCTGCTGCTAGAGGCGCTCTGCGGCGCGAGCTATGCAGAGATCGTGGACGATTACATGATCACCTACGATAATTATTACCAGATCACGAAGAACGAAAAGCTTCTGAACGCTTCGCAGAGCCTCCTGCAAAGCTATTATCAGATCACGGACAGCCAGAGCAGCGTCCGCTATACCGTGATCGTGGAAAACGTCCTGAACCCCATGGTGCAGGTCCTGGCCGGAAATGAGGCCGATCTTACAAAGGCAGATCTGCAGGCCGGGGCTGAGGCTTTCCTGCTTTCCGGCGGCATGAGCAAGGAGCAGATCAGCGCGCTTCAGGCCGCCCTCGGCGGAAAATAATAGCAGATAAAGAGAAGAAGCGCCGCGCGGCATCCCGCGCGGCGCTTCCTGTTATTCTTCTTTCTCAGTTCCAGACGATCCGGATAAAGATATTGTCCATATTGCCAAGGAGGATATAGCCCCAGTCATAATCCTCTCTGCCGTTTGCGCCGCAATCACCGGAAAAGCGGGATGGCGCCGCAGCCGGCAAGCGAAAGGAGCATGGTCAGGATCAGCAAAACCGCAAGACTTTTTTTCATATCAGCCTCCTCTATGCAGACAGACGAAATGATCCTGCTGATGAACAGGATCATTTGTATTTTATCCTCGCGCGGGATATTATTCAAGTTTTTCTTTTTACACCTCTTACTGCGTCATCTGTCCGGAGAAGGCAGGCGGCATCTTCTCCGATTCCGCAAGCGTTCTTGCGTTTTCCCCTTCCGGGATGGGGCAGATGTATTCCCCGACGGCGGCAAATTCGTCCCGGGCCGCCTGCAGCAGGGCATTTTCCGTAAACAAGCGGACGCCGGCAGATGCCAGCACCTTTCCCGCAAAGAGAAGACCCTTATGCCCTATGGAAGAGCCTCCGCAGGAGACATTCTGCCAGGAATGCCCCGGAGAGCCGGAGACAAAGCAGGCCGTGTGCAGCTGCACGGTAGGGGTCTGCCAGGAGACATCCCCAACATCGGTAGAACCCGCGGAAAAATGATCGCCCGTCCACAGCGGAAGGATAAAATCGTTCAGCGGCTTTCTGCCCTTATCCGATAAAGCAGCTGATGCGGCAGCCGCCTCTTTATCGTGCGCGGCAGCAATGCCGGGGATCTTCTCCGGGCAGGTTGCCTTCAGGGCGGCGGCAAAGGCCAGCTCTTCTTCCGTATAGTCCGGAAGAGGGACTTTTTCCATCTCCTCCTGCAGCAGCTGTTCCAGCGTATGATTCGGCACCGTTCCGGAGAGCCCGTCCACAAAGACCTGATCGGTCAAGGTCTCCGTCATGAGCGCCGCGCCTTTTGCAATATTATCCACCCTCTGCTTTAAGGCAAGGGCGTCTTTGACTAAAGGAGAGCGGATCATGTAGAGCACGGAAGCAGAAGGCTGCACCACATTCGGCGAGGGTCCGCCCGCGTCCAGGAAGGAATAATGGATGCGCGCATCCGCGGGCATGTGCTCCCGCAGAAACTGAACGCCCATGTTCATGAGTTCGGCCGCATCCAGGGCGCTGCGTCCCTGTTCCGGGGAAGCCGCCGCATGTGAAGCCGTGCCATAAAAGCGGTAGAGGATCTGAATGCAGGAATTGCAGCTGCCGGTCACCACTTCATTTGCATCTGCCGGATGCCAGGTCAGCGCCGCATCGAGCGTCTTCCAGAAGCCGTCCCTGGCCATGAACGCCTTGGAGGCAACGCCCTCTTCTCCGGGGCAGCCGAAGAAGATCACCGTGCCCGGAAGATGAGTCTCTTCCAGAAAGCATTTGATGCCGTAAGCTGCGGCAAGAGCGCCTGCCCCCAGCAGATTATGGCCGCAGCCGTGACCGTTCCCGCCCGGCACAAGAGGCTTCCGCACAGGGCTGCCCGCTTCCTGTGAAAGGCCGGAAAGCGCGTCGAACTCGCCAAGGATCCCGATCACCGGGCTCCCCTGCCCGTAGCTTCCGCAGAACGCCGTCGGGATGCCGCTTACGTTTTTCGTGACGTAAAATCCCAATTCCGGAAGCAGTCTGCAGAAGGCCTCCGCAGAGCCTGTCTCTTCCAGGGAAAGCTCCGCGAGCGCCCAGATCTCATCGGATAAGGCAAAGAAAAGGTCCTTTTTCTCTTCGATAGCGTTCAGTGCGATCATCCGGCTGTCATTCATCATCTCTCACTCTTTTCTTTCGTCGTCTGCGCGCTTACAGCACCTTGGAAAGGAAGTCTTTAAGCCGCGCATCCTTCGGGTTCCTGAAAATCTCCTCAGGAGTGCCTTCTTCCTTGATATAGCCTTCGTCCACAAAGAGGACCCGGTCCGAGACCTCACGGGCAAAGCCCATCTCATGCGTCACCACGACCATGGTCATGCCGCTCTTTGCCAGTTCCTTGATCAGGTCCAGCACCTCGCCTACCATTTCCGGGTCGAGGGCGGAGGTCGGTTCGTCAAACAGCATCACGTCCGGCTCCATGGCCAGTGCACGGATGATGGCGATTCTCTGCTTCTGTCCGCCGGAAAGAGAAGCCGGAAAGCTGTCCGCCTTGTCTGCCAGACCGATGCGGGTAAGCAGCTCCATGGCCTTCTTCTCCGCCGCAGCCTTGATGCTCTCCTTCGTTTCCGTCGTCTTCTGTCCTTCGCGAAGGGCCTGTTTCAGCTTCGCCGTCCCGATCTTTACCGGCGCCAGGGTGATATTGTCCTTCACGGAGAGGTTGTTGAAGAGATTGAACTGCTGAAAGACCATGCCCATCTTCTGCCGGGCAAGGTTCGCGTCCAGATGATTGGCCGCGTAAAACTCCTTCATCAGGCGGACATATTCCTTGCCTTCCGCGCCGTGCTTTTCATGCAGCAGGTCTTCTTTTTTGATCTTCTGAATGGCATCCTCATCGGCAAGGCCCGCTGCTTTCAGCTTTTCAAAGGTCTTTGAAGCCCGGATGATCTCGGGATGCAGATAGGGATCCGGCTGTGTGAGCAGCTTGCCTTCCATCCAGACTTCCCCGAATGTGGGGGTCTCCAGCAGATTCATGCAGCGAAGCAGGGTGGATTTGCCCGAACCGGACACGCCGATCAGCGAGATCACTTCGCCCTTTTCCACATGAGCGGAAACGCCTTTCAGGACCTTCAGGCTGCCGAAATCCTTGTAAATATTGCAGATATCAAGCATGCTTCATTCTCCTTTCCGCCGCGGCAAGAAGCTTGGAAAGCGTAAAGGTCAGGATAAAGTACAGAATGCCGACAATTGTCAGGCACTCCAGTGTGAGGAAGGTATTGCCCCGCACCTTCAGGTAGGAGGTCATCAGATCGCCCACGTAGAAGGTGGACGCCAGGGACGTCTCCTTGATCACGGTAATGAATTCGTTGCCGAGCGCGGGAAGAATGTTTTTGACCGCCTGCGGAAGCACCACGTTCCACATGGTCGTCCGTTCGGAAAGGCCAAGCGAGCGCGCCGCCTCCGTCTGGCCGATATCCACCGCCTGGATGCCGGAGCGGATGACCTCCGAAACATAGGCAGCGCTGTTGATGATCAGCACCACGGAAACGCTCACGATATCCGGCAGCTCGTTCAGGGCCGGAATCAGCCGCGGAAGAATAAACACGCCTGCGTAAAGCTGCAGAAGCAGGGGCGTTCCTCTCACGATCTCCACGAGCGCGTTGATGAGGATGCGGAGCGGCGCGATCTTTCCCCTCTTGCCGAAGGCAAACAGCGCGCCGAGCACGGAGCCGCCCGCCACGGCGATCAAAGACAGAAGGAGGGTGTAGGCCACACCCTCCAGCAGGAACACATGGCCGTAGTGGCTCATGATCCTGATGATGTTCGAAATAAATGTCTCCAAATGAATTCTCCTTTGCCGGGAAGCTCGTCGGGCGCCCCGTCAGCTCGCGGTCTCCGTGATCTTCACGCCGTTTTCATCGTAGCCAAGTTCATCGGCTGTTTTGATGGAGGAATAGATCTGGCTGGCTTCATACCAGACTTTGTAGTAGCCGGCTTCCTTTGCCTTGGCCAGCGCCGCGTTCACCTTCTCCAGCAGCGCTGTATTGCCCTTCTGGATCAGGCAGACATTGTTTTCATAGATCGGGTCTACATCGAATTCAAAGCCGGAGAAAGCAATATCGTTCGGCGCGTTGGCGATGATGGCATCGCCGTTTCCCTTGGCCACGGCCACTGCGTCGACCTTCCCGCTTTTTAACGCTTCCACCGCGGCGCCGATATCACTGTACACATTGTTGATATCCACGTCGCTCATCTGGCCGAAAGTCTCCTTGACCAGCTGCTGCTGCAGGGATGAGCCCTGATACGCGATCTTCATGCCGGCAAAGCTCTCCGCCTTCGTATACTTGTTCTCATTGCTTTTTTTGACGATGATGACCTGCTCGGTCTCGTTGTCGCCGGCTTCATACCAGTCCGTGATCTCGTAGTTTTCCGCGCGCTCCATGGTCCAGGAGAAGCCGGAGATGCTGATATCCGCCTTTCCGCTCTGGACCGCCGCCATGCAGGCTTCAAAGCTCATGGGAGAAAGGGTCAGCTTCATGCCGAGTTCCTTGGCCAGGAAATTCGCCAGCAGCACGTCAAAGCCAACGATCGCCGCATCGCCTTTCTTGGAAGCGTCATAAAATTCCATGGGAGCAAAGTCCGGGCTCAGGGCCACGGTCAGGGTCCCGTTCGCCGTGGACGCGCCCTTGGTGATCTCTTTCAGATAATTGTTATATGCCTTGTCCGGGCTCTCCTCGCCGCAGGCACACAGGCAGATGGCCAGCGCTGCCGCCATGATCAGTGATACAAGCTTCTTCATCCCTTCTCTCCTTCCGATACCGCCTTTTGCGGTATGGACCGCATCATACAACAGCCTCAAAAAAAATGCAAGCACTTTTTATAAATATTTGGAAATATTTTTTATTTTTAAATTTTTACGCATATATTATTCAATATTTGCATAAAAAGGCCGTCCGGCGCTGCATGGACAGTGCCGGACGGCCTTCGTTGTATCTTTATTCTGTTCTGCTCAGCACAGCGGCTTATCCCCAGGGGTTCTACGAAAGATCGCCTGCGATATCGATATTATCCCCTTTCAGGCCGATGACCGCGCCGTTCTTCGCTGCGTTGCTGTCAGGATGGGCCAGCAGCCACTTGTTTCGGGCTGTCATGAGGGTATCCTCCCGGCACTTCGCGACAAACTGAGGCTTCTCCGTATTGGTGCCGCGCGGCAGCACCACCAGCACCTTGAAGCCCTGGCCCTTCTTGGCCGAACACGGGGCATAGTGCAGCGTGGTGGCATAGATCTCCACGGGAACACCGGCCGGGACCCGGAAGGCTTTCACCTTAGCGGTATCAAACATCCCGTCCTTCTCGATCTCGCAGCGCTGTCCCAAAAGCAGGATGAAATCCTCCGTTCCCAGGTTGATCTCGCTGTCGCGGTGGTATTCCAGGCAGTTCAGCTTCGTATTGTGGCCGTTGCACCAGCCAAGCTGCACCGGCATCCCGCCGTAGATGCGGTCCCAGAAGTCCGCCTCTATGTCCAGCGCCATGAACGCCTCATCCTCTGCCATGTATTTTGTTCCCTCTTCGGGAAGCGGCGTCTGCTCCTCCAGCACCTCCAGCAGCTCATCTGCGGCAATTCCTTCGATAACTCTGCCGTAAGGCGCAAACTCGGGATCATTGATGGAATAAATGTGCATAGGTTCTCCTTTATCGCGTATGGGCTCGATGCATCCGCGAGCCTGCAGCTTCCTTCTCCGCTGCCTGCGCCCCATACAGGCGCCGCGCAGATCCAACCGACCGTCACTTGGAGTTTATCATAAGGCAGGCAGAGATACAAGACCCCGGCAGCCGGAAGGCTGCCGGGGTCTTGTTTTTTTCTGATGATTCGTAAGGCTTAGAAAATGCCCTGGCACATCATGGCATCCGCAACTCTCTGGAATCCGGCCAGGTTGGCACCGGCAACCAGATCGTAGCCCAGGCCGTAGCGCTCTGCAGCAGCCGCGGAGGACTTGTAGATGTTGGTCATGATCTTGTGCATCTTCTCATCGACCTCTTCCGCTTCCCAATACAGACGAGCGGAGTTCTGGGCCATTTCCAGTTCGGACACGGACACGCCGCAGGCGTTCACGGCCTTGGAAGGAGCAACCAGCATGCCCTTCTGTTCTTTCAGGAAGACCAGAGCATCGTTGGTGGTGGGCATATTCGCGACTTCGATGTAGTACTTCACGCCGCTTTCTGCGATCTTCTTCGCCCATTCCATGTTGACATCGTTCTGGGTGGCAGCGGGCATATAGACGTCGACGTCCTTGACGCCCCAGCACTTGGTGTTCGGAACGAATTCGCAGCCGAACTTCTTGGCATAAGGTTCGCAGTGCATCGGATCAGCCGCACGCATCTCAAGGATGTAGTTGAGCTTTTCTTCGGTGGCAACGCCTTCCGGATCATGGATATAGCCATCCGGGCCGGCGAAGTAGGTGACCTTCGCGCCGAGGTCGGCAGCCTTCTTCATGATGCCCCAGGCCACATTGCCGTAGCCGCTGATGGCCAGGCGCTTGCCAGCCATGTCAAGGCCGTCATGCTTCAGGACTTCCTGCAGATAGTAGACAGCGCCGTAGCCGGTCGCTTCCGGACGAAGGATGGAACCGCCGGTCTTGATGTCCTTGCCGGTCAGGGCGCCGAGTTCGGCAGCGCCTTTGATGCGGCGGTACTGGCCGTACAGATAACCGATCTCACGTCCGCCGACGCCTACGTCACCGGCAGGAGCGTCAACATCGGGACCGATGTGACGGAACAGCTCGGTCATGAAGGCCTGGCAGAAACGCATGACTTCGCCGTCGCTCTTGCCGCGGGGATCGAAGTCGCTGCCGCCCTTGCAGCCGCCGATCGGCAGGCCGGTCAGAGCATCTTTGAAGATCTGCTCGAAGCCAAGGAACTTCATGGTATCAAGCGTGACATTGGAAGCAAAACGAAGGCCTCCCTTGTACGGGCCGAGGGCCGCGTTGAACTGTACGCGGTAACCACGGTTTACATGATATTTCAGCTGGTCATCCATCCAGGTGACACGGAAGGAGATCGCACGTTCCGGTTCGACAAGACGTTCCAGCAGGCTGGCCGCTTCGTATTCGGGATGCGCATCGATCAGCGGTTCAACAGAAGTCAGAACCTCTTCCACGGTCTGCAGGAAAAGGGGTTCGTTCGCGTTCTTTGCCTTGGTGTCGGCAAGAACTCTCTCAAGATAAGCATTCATGATAAAGTGCCTCCTAAAATAATTAAATTGGTTCTCTTTCGCCTTATTTTTAAGTCATTCCTATCATAACACTGCCCACAGTCAGAGTCACTTTTTTTATCTTGCTTTTTCCCTTTGACAACCTTATTTTCTAAATCTTTTTTTCGCGGTATTCAAAAAGAAAAAAGAGACGCCGCCGGGTCATAAACGCGGAGTTATCGCGCAGTCCGGCGGCAGGGTGCTTGCTGCGAAGCCGCAGTAAAACCATGTTATGACAAGAACTGGAACAAGGTAAAACCAGCATAGATGCAGAGCAGAAGGATCCCCTGCCAGCGCTTCAGTCTTCCCTTTAAAATGGCGGGCAGGCAGAGGATCAGCATGACCGCAAACATGACAGGGATATCCACCAGCAGAGAGGCATTGTGCCCAAGCAGCGTTTTTTCTGCGGGGATCGAAAACGGTGAGATGGTGATCGCCGCGCCGCTGACCAGGACGATATTGAACAGGTTGGCGCCGATGACATTGCCCACGGAAAGGCTGCTGTGTCCCTTGATCAGGGAGGTGATCGCCGTGATCAGTTCGGGAAGCGAAGTGCCGAGCGCCACCATGGTCAGGCCGATCACGCTGTCCGGCACGCCAAGCGCCGCCGCGATCTTTGTGCCGTTTTCCACCAGCAGGTTCGCCCCGAAGGCGATCGCCGCCGCGCCGATCACGAGCAGCAGGACTTCCATCCAGGCAGCCCGCTCCTTTCCGGCCTCCTCATCATCCGCCCCGGCTTCCTCCGGATGCTTTTTCATGTGGATCGCGGTTACGGTCAGGTAGATCACAAAGGTCAGCAGGAACAGCGCGCCCTGCCAGCGCTCAAAACGTCCGCTTGTGTATGCGATGATGGCGTAGACCGCCGCCGCGCCGAAGAAAAAGGCTGCCGGCAGCAGCAGAGATTTCTTATTGACCTTTCCCGGACGGAAGGTCAGCGTGATGGCCGCGATCAGGGACGTGTTGCAGATGATCGACCCGATGGCATTGCCATAGGAGATCCCCGCATTTCCCTGCATGGCCGCCTGTGAGGAGACCATGACCTCAGGCAGGGTGGTGCCGATGGAAACGATAGTCGCGCCGATCAGCATCTCCGGCAGGTGCAGTCTGTGCGCGATCCCCACCGAACCGTCCACAAACCAGTCACCGCCCTTGATCAGAAGGACAAAGCCAAGAAGGAACAATAAAACCGGTACTAACATAGGTGCCTCTCTGTCTGCTTCTTTTATTCTGCCGGCCTCCCGGCAAAAACCAGTCTGGACGATTATAGCATACGGAAGCGGGCAGATGGCAAGCGGATTCGAAGTTTGGCCGAAAAGAGGCCGCGGGGCCAGTCACCGCAAGGGTTTGCGGCGTTTTTTTCGTTGCCGAAACGGCTCACAAACCATGGCATTTTTCTTATCCTGCAGCAGGCTTCAAGGGGTCTGAAAGGCGCCGCAGCTTATTTTGCCGAGGCTTCGGATTGCGATTTTCGGCATACCTGCTATAATAGAGAAAACCATTTTGCCGTACAGCAGGAAAGGCAGCTTTCATGAAACATATCTCTCTTATCGGTTCTACCGGCTCCATCGGCACGCAGACGCTGGATGTCGTCAGACGGCTGGGCACGTACCGCGTGACTGCCCTCGCCGCGTTTTCGAACGTGAACAAGATCGAGGCGCAGGCGCGGGAATTTGGGCCGCTTCTTGTCTGTTTATATGATGAAGCCGCTGCCGCAGATCTGAAGACGCGCCTTGCAGACACGGATATCCGGGTCGTTTCGGGCGAGGCCGGCCTTGAGGAAGCCGCTGCCGGCGTTCCGGCCGATATCGTCTCCCTTTCCCTTCTCGGGATGATCGGAATCCGTCCGACCCTCGCCGCGATCCGGGCGGGCAGAGACTGTGCCTTTGCCAACAAGGAAACGCTTGTCTGCGCGGGGCATCTGATCATGCCTGCGGTAAAAGAATACGGCACCCGCTTCCTGCCGGTCGACAGTGAGCATGGCGCCGTCTTTCAGTGCCTTCAGGGTGAAGACCCGGCGCGTATCTCGCGCCTCCTCATCACCGCCTCCGGGGGGCCCTTCCGCGGGAAGAAGAAAGAGGATTTGACGAAGATCACCCCTGCCGATGCCTTAAAGCATCCGAACTGGACCATGGGCGCGAAGATCACCATCGACTCCTCCACCCTCGTCAACAAGGGGCTGGAGGTCATGGAGGCGCACCACCTCTTCAGCATGCCCTACGACAAGATCGAGGCCGTCATCCATCCGCAGAGCGTGATCCATTCGATGGTCGAATACACCGACGGCTCCGTCAAGGCCCAGCTGGCTGTGCCGGATATGCGCCTGCCCATCGAATATGCCCTCACCTACCCGGACCGCGGGCCGGCCGTCGCCGCAGCGCTTGATTTCACTAAACTGCCGCCCCTGACCTTTGAAAAGCCCGATACCGAAAACTTCCCGGGGCTCGCCCTTGCCTATGAAGCAGGAAAGACCGCCGGCACGATGCCGACGGTCTATAATGCCGCAAACGAATGGGCGGTGGCGCAGTTCCTTGCCGGAAAGATCGGCTACCTTGATATCGTACGAAGCATCGAAAAAGCCATGCGGGCGCACGAAACCGTTCCCGAACCAGACCTGGACGCCATCCTCGCCGCGGAAAAATGGACAAGAGATTATCTGGAAAAAGGGTAATTCTTCTCTGATACCCGTCAGCTTTCCTGCGGTTTTCTGGCAATGATCCTGTACCAGTCCATTTTCCGGAAGTCGGTCTCCGGATTATCGCAGGGGAAAGGCCGCAGGCACGGCTCATCATAGCCAAGCGCAGACAGCTTCTCTTCGACGATCCTTAACGGAAACGGATGATAATGTTCTTCAAAGATCTCCTTTTGGACGATCTTCTCATTTTGTTCAAAGGTATACAGCAGATTGAACGTGATGGAACCGTCCGGATTGTGATCCCAGACCTGCACAAGATTTACCCTTGTCCCGTTATGAAAAAAGGGATTATACACATAGAAACGCTGTTTTTCCCTCTGTATCATTTCCCAGTTCCGCGAATCGAAACACAGATAACCGCCGGGACGTACATGTTCGTCCATTCTTTCCAATGCCGTCAGCACGTCCTCATTTGATACATAGGCAAGTGCATTCCCCGTACTCGCCACGCAATCGAACAGGCGGTCTTCCCAACAGGAAAGGTCTCTGAAATCGCTGCACTTCAGTTCGATCTGCCTGTTCTTTGCGGCAGCCTTCTTGCTGCAGCGGGAAAGCATGGCCTCGCTCAGATCGGAACCGTATATTTCAATGTCCAGCTCCTGCAGGGGAAGTGTCATTCCTCCGGTACCGATGCTTACGTCCAGAAAAGATCGGATCTTTCGGCCGCCGAGAAACTGCTCCCAGTCCCGGCGGATGATCTCCGTCCGTTTTTCATTTTCTATTAGATCATATATCTCGGCTCTGTCGTACAGCTGACTCATTTTCGGATAATCTCCTTTTCCTCTTCCAGCAGTCCCTGATAGACTTCCCGGCGGCTTAGCCCGCGGTCTTCGGCCATGCGTTTCATGGCCTCTTTTTTGTCCAGCCCTTCGTCCAGGTACTGCTGCAGATGCTCCGTCAGGGAAATGCCGCTCCACCGCGCCGCGTCATCGGCTGCGGCTTCCTCCTCGGACAAGCCCTCCAATACCAGCACGTACTCACCGCGCGGCTCGTTTTCCGTCCAGAAACGGACGGCCTCCGGAAGTGTGGTCCAGACGGCTTCCTCGTGGATCTTCGTGAGCTCACGGCAAATGCAGATCCGCCTGCCGCCAAGCACCTCCTGCAGTTGGTTCAGCGTCTTTACCAGGCGGTGCGGCGCTTCATAAAGAATAATGGTGCGGCGCTCACCGGTAAGCGAGGCCAGGACCGCCTTTCTTTCCTTCGTCTCCTGCGGCAGGAAGCCCTCAAAAACGAAGCGTCTTGCCGGAAAACCGGAGAGCGAAAGCGCGGTGATCAGGGCGCAGGGCCCGGGGAGCGAGGTGACCGGGACGCCCGCCTCGTGGCAGCGCCGCACCAGGACCTCGCCGGGATCGGAGATCGCGGGAGTGCCCGCGTCGGTGATCAGGGCGATGTTTTTTCCCTCCAGCAGCAGCCCCAGCAGTTCCTCCGCTTTTTCGTATTTATTGTGCTCATGGTAGCTCGTGAGCGGCTTGCTGATGCCGTAATGCTCCAGGAGCCCGCGGCTGTGCCTTGTATCCTCCGCCGCAATCAGATCGGCCGCAGACAGCGTTTCCTTCACGCGCTCTGTAATATCGCCAAGGTTGCCGATCGGTGTCGCGCACAAAAACAATGTTACGCTCATGATACCTCCTGTCTGGCCCTCACCTGGCCCTTCGGGCCACCCTCGCTGTGCATAGCTGCGTCAACCGCATCAAAGATGCGGGACGTCACATATCCCTCTTCAGGGAGAGGGCAGATGCTGCCGTCCAAAAACTGTCCTTACTCTGTTGAACCTTCCCCATAGTATATCTCATGCACTTCCGGCGTATACCTGCCGTCTTCCCCGTAGAGGATGAGGGGCGGCAGCACCCGAAGTTCCTTCCCGCCGCCCCTCATGCCGGAGACAAGCAGCAGTGACGCCTGATCTCCTGCGTGTGAGTGTACGAAACGGAGCGTACGCGGTGCGATCCCTGCCTTTTCCATGCCGGACAGGATCTCCGTCAGGCGCTTCGGGCGGTGCACCATATAAAATCTGCCGTGCAGCTTCAGCGCGGCAGCCGCCTCGCGAAGCACGTCTTCCAGCGTGCAGGCGATCTCGTGACGGGCGAGCATTTTCGCGCCGTCCGGATTGATCACGCCGCGTCCCGCTTCATGATAGGGCGGATTGGTCACGACCACGTCAAAGCTGGCCTTGCCAAGCAGCTGCGATGCCGCCTTCAGGTCGCCGCAAATGACGGAAAGTCTATCCTCCGCTCCGTTCAGGGCGAAGTTTTTCCGGGCCAGCTCTGCCGCTTCCTCCTGCAGTTCCAGACCGACGATCTCCCGGCCCTTTTCCCGGGCATCCAGAAGCAGGGGGATCACACCGTTCCCCGTGCCGAGGTCCAGCACCCGTTCCGTGCGATTAGCCTTTGCAAAATCAGCCAGCAGCACGGCATCCACGCCGAAACAGAAAGCGTCCGGATCCTGAAGGATCCGGTATCCCTTTCTCCCCAGCTCATCCGAACGCAGTTTCTTTTCCATATCAGTCCAGTTTGGAACCGTCTTTGTCGCCCTTTTCCATGGCTTCCAGTTCCTTCATTTCCTTCATTTCCTCGGGGCTCAGGCGCTTTGCTCTGTGGCGCGGCCTGAAGCTGATCCCGTCCACACTCACGGTCCGGATATCCGTATCATCATCGCCGGTGATGAGCACCGAGACCGTCTGGCGCAGCACATTGACATCCTTGACGGTGCCTTTGATGTTTCCGTCCCTGATCACGACGGCATCCCCCACGCCGGGCAGCTTGCTGTTCAGGTATTCATAGGTATCCTGCTCGTTCTTCAGGCAGCACATGAGCCGTCCGCAGGCTCCCGAGATCTTGGTCGGATTCAAGGACAGGTTCTGATCCTTTGCCATGCGGATGGAGACCGGGCTGAATTCAGACAGGTAGCTGTGACAGCACAGCACGCGGCCGCAGATACCAAGGCCGCCCAGGATCTTCGTCTCATCACGCACGCCGATCTGCCGCAGTTCGATGCGGGTATGGAAGACCGACGCCAGATCCTTGACCAGCTCGCGGAAGTCCACGCGGCCGTCCGCGGTAAAGTAAAACAGGATCTTGTTGCCGTCAAAGGTATATTCCACGGCCACCAGCTTCATCAAAAGGCCGTGCTTGGCGATCTTCTGCTCGCAGATGTCAAAGGCAGCAGCCTCTTTCTGACGGTTTCTGCCCTCGCGCTCCAGGTCTTCCGACGTCGCGATCCGCAGCACCTTTTTGATCTGCGACAGATCCGCGTCTTCCGCGGTCTCCTTGTCCGTGTACACGACCGTGCCCATTTCGATGCCCCAGGCCGCTTCCACGATCACCTTCATATTCTTCTTCAGTTCCAGCCCGCAGGGATCATACTGATAGATCTTTCCCGCACGGCGGAAACGAATGCCGGCTACGTTCATTTTCTTTCTCCATTCTTTCTTGTATCAATCACTTTTTGTGCCTTTCCGCAGCAGCTCACGGAGCCGCAGCAGAAAGAGCTCTATCGTCACATCGGCATTGCCGTTGGCTTTTAATTTGGCCCCTGCCTCCTGCAGCGCGGACCAGCTCTCGTTCGTCTCAGGCCAGGAGAGCGTCTTCGCCCAGCCGGCCAGAAGATCCTCCGCCGCCGGAACATGCAGCGCCGCGTTAGCCTCCGCCTTGATGACCAGCAGGTCCCGCAGCAGATAGGTCATCATTTCCAGGGCCTCTTCGGCCGCCATGCCGTCTGCTTTCAGATCCGCCGCCGCATGCGCAAGCTCGGCCGCATCGGCTGCACGGAGATGACGCAGCAGCATGAGCAGGCGCTCTGCTCCGGCACCTGTCTCTTCTTCCGCAGGACCATCCTCCTCGCAGCGCAGCGTCACCAGACGCGAGAGGACCGTCGGCAGGAAGCGGTTCCGGTTATCGGCCAGCAGAAAGATCAGGCCGTAGACCGGAGGCTCTTCCAGGGTCTTCAGGATGGCGTTCTGCGCCTGCGGGTTCATCTTCCCCGCGTCCGGAACGATATAGATCTTCCGTTCCGTGCGGTACGGCCGGATCTCGATATCCTCCACGAGCTGAGCGCGAATCTCGCCCACGGACAGGGTATCCGGCTTTTCATGCGTCACCGTGATGATATCCGGATGATTCCCCGAAAGCGCCGCCCGGCAGCTCTCGCACACGCCGCAGGCCGTTCCCTTCTCACACAGAATGCGCTGCGCCGCGCGTCTCGCCGTGCTTTTCAGCAGCTGCGCATCCTCACCCTCCAGCAGAAAGGCATGACCGAGTTCTCCCCGCTCCGCCGCAGCGGCAAAATAACGTTCCGCGCTGTTCATGCCAGTTCCTTTTCGATCGTCTCCGAAAGCGCCTTGAGGCAGGCCGTAAAGTCATCATTCTCATAGACTCTGGGAAAACGGAAGGCCGCCCGTTTGTCTTCGGAAAAATCCTCTTCATCCGCCAGAAAGCGGCGGCACATTTCCGCGTATTTCGGTGTTTCCTGCGCGCGTTCGCGGGCAAGCGCACGGAAGAGGCGAAGCCCCGGCTCCACTTCGATATACAGCGGGACCACATGGTCTTCTCCGTAGTAATTCAGCGTCTGAGCGTAGGACTCCAGCGTTCCTGCCATCAGGTAAGAGGCCTTGTCCAGGTCGATCGCTCCGTCGTCGATGGTGGCGTAGGTCCAGGGGCCGTAGACCGTATGGTAGGTGCGGGATTCGATCACCCTGCCGGCAGCCTGCTGCGCGGCAAATTCCTCCGCGGTGATGAAATGGTAGGCGATATCCGGCGTCTCTCCGCTGCGGATAGGCCTTGTGGTATACATCACCACCGTTCCCAGCTGCGGAAAGCGTGCCTTCAGTTCGCCCATCAGTTTGTCCTTGCCGGAGGCGCTTGGCCCGATCAGATAAAAAATCTTTCCCATAGTATGATTTGGATCTCTTTAAATTGATGGATAGTTGGGTCTACTATAGCACAGCTTGACGCGGATTGCCATTCTTTCTTCCTGCGTTTCCCCCTGCCTGCACAAAAAAACGGGGATCTCTCCCCGCAAAAAGCAATAAAAAGTGCCCAGAACCGGAATCGAACCAGTGACACGAGGATTTTCAGTCCTCTGCTCTACCATCTGAGCTATCTGGGCACAAGAGTTTATAACGTCCGGGAAGATCGGACGGCGGTGGAAACGAAAGCTTGCTTTCTGTTTTCACCGACGGATGGGATTCAAGGTTCGCGTTAAGCGAACCGAAGACACACAAAAATCGAAGATTTTTGTGTGGGCCGGACGTTACCCATCCAGACATCCGAGCCCTAAGTAGCGGGGGCAGGATTTGAACCTGCGACCTCCGGGTTATGAGCCCGACGAGCTTCCGGACTGCTCTACCCCGCGACGTATATAGGACGCCCTTTTGAGGCGCCCTATGATAATAGCATACGCGTGTTTCGCTGTCAACAAATATTTTTATTTTTCTGAAGGATATTCAAAGTCCGTGACCAGCGCATCGCCGCGTTTTTGATACAGTTTTCCCTCCTTCGCATAAAATGAAGGATTCTTTTCATCCACCTCGAAGACAAAGACCGGATGATAGATGACCTGTGTACCGTCCTCCTTCACCGAAATAAAGTCGGACGAGTCCCGCAGATTGGCGATCTCGCTCAGATACGGCCCGATCACAAGGGTAAACAGGAGTTCTTCGCTCTTCGGCGCGCCCTCTTCGCCTGCCGGAATGACGCTTTCCCCCGGACCTGCCGGCATCACTACAGAAAACGGCATCGGCAGCCCGCGGCCGAAATACCCGCCCAGCTTAAAGACCGTGCAGTCTTCCACAATATCCGGGATCCTGATGCGCCGTCCTTCCTCGCTGCCGTCCCAGACATACGCAGCGGCAAAGGCCTTTTTTCCGTCCCGGTCCAGGGCAATATCCCAGCCGTCAGCCGTCACCGTGTCGCTGTAATTCAGGCTCCAGTCGCCCGCGCAGGAAGACAGGGAGACCATCATCAGCAGGATCAGCAAAATTGCAGACAATTTCTTCATGGCATACCGCACCTTTCTGTTTTTATTCTACTATAGACCGCGGTTTTTTACAACGCAATTCTTTTCCTCTCCTTTCCCCGGCAGGTTTTATAATATCTTAATAATCCGCTTCCTGCGTCTCCCCTTGAATTTGCTCTCTCTCCCTGCTAAAATAGAGATATCCGATCTATGGAGGCTGTTATGATCCGTCTTGACAACAATTGGGAATTTACCGAAAAATGGTCCGATTCGTTTGCGCGCTTTGAAGGAGAGGCACAGGCTGTCCGCCTGCCACACAACGTGCGTGAGCTGAGTCTGCATTACGCGGACCCTGCCGACTATTCCCTCCTCTGCGGTTATCGCCGGAAGCTGGTTGTTCCGGAAAGCTGGAAGGGCAAGCGCCTTTTCCTGCAGTTTGACGGTGCGGCGCACATCGCCACGGTCTACTGCAACGGCCGGCCGGTCTGCGTGCACAACTGCGGCTATACCGCCTTCCGCGCGGAGATCACAAGCGTTGTCCGCTACGGCGCAGAAAACACCATCACCGTCCGCCTGGATACGACGGAAAACGCCTCTGTTCCGCCCTTTGGCTACATGATCGACTATCTGACCTACGGCGGCATCTACCGCGATGTGTGGCTTGACGTGCGTCCGGAGGATTATATCGAAGATATCTTCATCTATACGCCCGAGCTGAACAAGGCCCATATCGACCTGACCATCAAGGGCGATCACGACGGTGTGATGCTGAAGATCCTGGACAAGCACGGGGACGAAGTCTATTCCCTGACCGCCGGCGGCGAAAAATTCGATCTCACCCTGCAGGACGCCCAGATCTGGGATCCCTACGATCCGTATCTCTACACCTGCGAAGTAACGCTCCTGCACAGAGACGGGCGCGAACGGGATGTGCAGCGCACCACTTTCGGCTTCCGTACCGCCACATTCAAGACCGACGGCTTTTATCTGAACAACAAGAAGTTCTTTATCCGCGGGCTGAACCGTCATCAGTCCTATCCTTATATGGGCTACGCCGCCTCCGAATCCCTGCAGCGCGAAGATGCCCGCATTCTGAAGGAAGAGCTGGCCTGCAACGCGGTCCGCACTTCCCACTATCCGCAAAGCCAGTATTTCATTGACGAGTGCGATAAGCGCGGCCTGCTGGTCTTCACCGAGATCCCCGGCTGGCAGCACATCGGCGATGAGGGCTGGAAGGATCAGGCCATCGAAAACACCCGCGAGATGATCCTCCAGTACCGCAACCACCCCTCCATCATCCTCTGGGGCGTGCGGATCAACGAGAGCCTGGACGATGACGATTTTTATACCCGCACCAACAAGCTGGCGCATGAGCTCGACCCGAGCCGCATGACCGGCGGCGTACGCTATATCAAAAAGAGCAACCTGTTGGAAGACGTGTACACCTACAACGATTTCTCGCTGGATAGTCTGGACAAGAACGGCGTGCTTCCGAAAAAAGAAGTGATGAGTGATCCCGAAAAGCCGCTGCTGGTCACGGAAAACAACGGCCATATGTTCCCGACCAAGAGCTATGATCCCTGGGCAAAGCGTCAGGAGCACGCGCTCCGGCACGCAAAGGTGCAGGGCGCGGCGCTCTCCTCGCCGGAGCACGCGGGCTGCTTTGCCTGGTGCATGTTCGACTACCA
>Ga0129307_1001098_pt1 | contig 32513 bp, 32 predicted proteins | sample P1105metagenome_FD_94437 | JGI IMG/M metagenome (GOLD analysis project Ga0129307, IMG submission 94437) | Capybara group fecal microbial communities from Wisconsin, USA - P1105 metagenome | ecosystem: Host-associated > Mammals > Digestive system > Large intestine > Fecal | place: USA: Wisconsin...
CCAACTCGACCAGCAGATCAAGGTCGTTATCCTCGACTTCGACGACAGCAAGAAACGCATCGCCCTCGGTCTCAAGCAGCTCACCCCACATCCATGGGATGCTCTCGACCCGAACCTCAAAGTTGGTGACGTTGTTAAGGGTAAAGTCGTTGTCTTGGCCGACTACGGCGCGTTCATCGAGATCGCTCCAGGCGTTGAAGGTTTGATCCATGTATCAGAAATGTCATGGTCACAGCACCTCCGCACAGCTCAGGACTTCCTGAAGATTGGCGACGAAGTTGAAGCTAAGGTCCTCACACTCGACCGCGAAGAGCGCAAGATGAGCCTCGGCATGAAGCAGCTAGTTCCGGATCCATGGGAGAACATCCAGGAGCGTTATCCAAAGGGTTCAAAACACACCGCTACAGTGCGTAACTTCACCAACTTCGGCATCTTCGTCGAATTGGAAGAAGGCGTTGACGGTATGATTCACATCTCAGACCTCAGCTGGTCGAAGAAGATCAAACATCCGGCAGAGTTCACCAAGATCGGTGACAAGATCGATGTCGTGGTCCTCGACGTTGACCAGGAGATCCGCCGCTTGAGCCTCGGCCACAAGCAGCTTGAAGAGAACCCATGGGATGTGTTCGAAAGCATCTTCACAGTCGGTTCAATCCAGCAGGGAACAATCATCAGCACAAGCGACAAGGGCGTCATCGTCTCATTGCCATATGGTGTTGAAGGTTTCTGCCCGAACCGCCACCTGAAGAAAGAAGACGGCACAACCGCTAAGGTTGACGAGACTTTGGATTTCAAGGTCATCGAATTCTCGAAGGAAAACAAGAAGATCATCCTCTCACACTCACGCATTTGGGAAGACAAGCAGAACGCTGCAGCAGAAGTTGAGACCGCTGAGAAGGAGAAGGCTGCAAAGAACACCAAGCGTGCCGTGAAGCAGATCAACGACAACGTTGAGCGCACAACTCTCGGCGACCTCGATGTCCTCGCAACATTGAAAGAAAACCTCGAGAAAGAGGAAAAAGGCGGAAAATAAGACTTTAGACGTTAGTCGTTAGACCTTAGTCTTTAGTTTTTAGACCTTAGTAGAGACGTCATATTATGGCGTCTCTACATTTTTTATATATTTGCAAAAAAATTCATTATGGAAATCACGCACAAAAACAATTCAAAAGACGGCTTCTTCATTGCCGAGGAAAACGGCAAGCGGATGGGATACATCTCCTACGAATGGATGAACGACTCAGTTTTTGCCATCATGCACACCGTTGTTGAACCGGCGTTTCAAGGCAGAGGCATCGCCAAAGCCTTGCTTGACGCCGCCGTGGCATACGCCCGCGAAAACGGCCTCAAAATCCATGCCGTCTGCTCGTATGTGGTGAGGCAGTTTGAGAAGACGGAGTATGATGATGTGAATAGTAGAAAATAATCATCATGAAAAGATCCTTCATCCCAATCATAATAATCCTATCGTTGCTTGTGATTTCCTGCAATGATGATGTACGGACGCGGCGCGCCACGTCCCTACAGACCGAAACCGCATTGGAAGAATTCCGCGCCGACCATTTCGGTCTCTTCATCCATTTCGGCGTGTATTCGAAATTAGGCGGCATATGGAAAGGCGAAAAGATTCCTTATTACGCCGAGCAGATTATGAACCATGCGAGGATTACGGTGCCGGAATATGAGGCGGTGGCAAGGGAATTCAACCCTTCCGATTTCAACGCCGACGAGATTGTGCTGCTTGCAAAAAACGCAGGCATGAAATATATCGTCTTCACCACGAAACATCACGACGGATTCTGCATGTTCGACACGCAAACCACTGATTATGATATAGTTGACTTCACACCTTACGGCAAGGACATCGTGAAAGAACTTGCCGACGCCTGCCATCGTCACGGGATGAAACTCGGTTTTTACTACTCCCTCCCCGACTGGCATTTCCCTCACGGAATCCCACGCCTCGAGCCTGATTCAACGACAAATTGCACCGAATATGTAAACCAGGTTTACTCGCCACTCGAGATTATCACGCACGAACTTGAGGATTATATCGTGGCTCAACTCACTGAACTGCTCACAAACTACGGCGAGATTTACACTATGTGGTTCGACATGGGATTGGTCACTCCCGAACAGAGCCGCCGTTTCCGCGAAACGGTGAAAAACCTTCAGCCTCAATGCCTTATCAATGGCCGCATCATGAACAACATGGGCGATTACATGACGCTGCCCGACAACGGCAACATCTCGTCGTACGGTGACATCTATTGGGACAACCCAGCATCGCTTTATAACTCATGGGGTTACAAATCATGGATTGAGCGCCCGACTCTCGACAAACAGATTGAGACACAAAAACAACGCCTGCTTACAACAGTCGTCAACGGCGGAAATCTTCTGCTCAACATCGGTCCTGATGGCACTGGCAAAGTCATTGATTATGAGAAAGATGTATTAAATGGAATCGGCGATTTCCTGAGAGAGCATCCTGACACTCTAAACCGTCTCCAGCCCTGCCCCATCGACTGCATCATCGGCATCGGCAAAGACGGCTACATCCCCACTCTGACACCTCAAGACTGCAAGCAACATTCCGCCATCGACGGCACCGGCTACATGAGCGTGCAGCCCGTTTCGTGGCTCTCATGGCAACTCGATTCCCAAACATCTGGCGAATATGACGTCTTCATCGTCTATAAACCCGAAAACGATGCCAAAGAATACACTCTCACATGCAACGGCGTCTCGAAAACAGGCGTTCTCCCTGGCATTGACCGAATGCTTCAGACCACGTATTTTGGAACCTTATTAATAAAAGAAGGCTATAATTATATCACCCTCGACCAGACGGAACGCTGCAATCCGCTCGAGCCGTTGGGATTGGAATTGAATCGGATTGTTTTACGGAAACGTTAATAAAAACATGTAGAGACGCACGGCCGTGCGTCTCTACAATCGATCAATCGTTCAAAACCAATACGTTATTTCAATGCCGAAGGTTTGTGATATTCGCGGGCTCCCAATTCCTTATCGAACATAAACAGTCCGAGGGCGTTGTCGCCGATAGCCTTCAATGCCTCGAGGTTCTTGCCTGCCTCTTCCTCTTCTTCAACCTGCTCGTCGACAAACCACACCATGCGGTTCTGGGTTGCATAGTCTTTTTCCTTAATAGCTAACTCATTGATTTTGTGAATCATTTCGGTCACTTTTTTCTCATGAGCGAGTGTGTCTTCAAATGCCTCAACCGGCGATTTCCAGTCGGTCTGCACCTTCGCGATAGGCTTCAAAACCACGCGTGCGCCACGGCTCTGCATGTATTTGTAGAAAATCATGGCGTGGTCCTGCTCCTCCTTAAACTGGACCTCAAACCAGTTGGCGATGCCGTCCAAACCCTTCGCGCGGAAGTTGGTTCCCATTGACAAATAAAGGTATGCCGACCATAATTCAGCATTAATCTGCGCATTGATTGCGTCTTCAATCTTCTTGTTCATTTTGTTTTTTATTTAGTTAATAATTTAATTTTCCTCTTTGAATTTTAAATACTTAAACTCAAATCTTCTGTGCAAAGATAAGCATTTTTTTTGAATTTGTCAACATTTTGCAAAAATATTTTCTTTCTATGAAAAAATACTTTAACTTTGTAAGGATTAAATTTTCGTATTATGACAACACTCTCTTCTGCCGACAAACAACAACTCGAAGCTTTAGGAATTTCAGCACAACAAGTTGAAAATCAGATAGTTCAGTTTAAAAACGGATTTGCTTTCAGCGACCTTATAGCGCCCGCCACCATCGGGAAAGGCATCGTCCGTTTCAACGAAAATGAGATAAAAGACCTTGTCAGGCAGTTCGACGAGGACAAAAAATACTACGATATCATCAAATTTGTGCCTGCTTCGGGCGCGGCAAGCCGAATGTTTAAGGACCTTTACGCCATGAAGCCCGATGCGGTGGAGACTTTCATCAAAGGTATTCATAATTTCGCATTTTTCAATGACTTGAAATGCCAGCTTCAGGCAAAGGGCAAAGACATTGAGAAGATGTTGGAAAGCCATGAGTATCAAGAGATTGTCGACACTCTTCTCAACGCCGATGGCATGAATTACGGCAACCTTCCTAAGGCATTATTGAAGTTCCACAAATATGGCGATTCTGCGCGTCTCGCGATGGAGGAACATCTCGTGGAAGCCGCTGAATACAGCAACAACGGCGAGGTGGCGAAGCTGCATTTCACCGTGTCGCAAGAGCATCTCGACATCTTCAAGAAGATTGTGAATTACGTGCTGCCGAAATACGAAAAACAGTTCGGAATCAAATACGAGATTGGATTCTCGGTTCAGAAGCCTTCGACCGACACCATCGCCGTTGATATGAACAACGAGCCGTTCCGCGACAAGGATGGCAAGCTGGTGTTCCGTCCAGGCGGTCATGGTGCTTTGATACAGAACCTCAACGACTTACATAAGGAAATCATCTTCATCAAAAACATCGACAACGTGGTTCCCGACCGTTTTAAGGCGACAACCTACGAATATAAAAAGGTGCTTGGCGGCTACCTCTTCCGCCTGCAGCAGCAACAGTTCGAGTATCTCGAGATGCTCGACGACGGCAACGTCACCAACGAGGAACTCGACGAAATCACTGCTTTCGCGAAAGACAAACTGATGATCGACATCCCCGATTTCTTCAGCACCTACAACGAAATCGAGAAAATCGACTTTCTTTATGGCAAGCTCAACCGCCCGATGCGCGTGTGCGGCATGGTGAAAAACGAGGGCGAGCCTGGCGGAGGTCCATATTTCACCCGCAACAGCAGCGACGAGATTTCGCTTCAGATTGTCGAGTCGTCGCAAATCGACCACAAAAACGAGAAACAGGAGGCGATGTTCCGCTCCTCCACCCACTTCAACCCTGTCGATCTGGTCTGCGCCACCCAGGATTTCAAGGGCAATTCGTTCAACCTTCCGGATTACGTCGACCCTGAAACTGGCTTCATATCGATGAAGTCGAAAGACGGCAAAGACCTGAAAGCCATGGAGCTCCCAGGCCTCTGGAACGGCGCCATGGCCGACTGGATCACCATCTTCGTCGAAGTCCCGATTCTGACGTTCAACCCGGTGAAAACGGTTAATGACTTGCTAAGGGAGACTCATCAGTAGGTTTTAGCCATTAGCTATTAGCCGTTAGCCATTAGCAGTCATACGATAGAGTTCTAACATTCCGTCATTTCGGCCGAAGCAAAGCGTAGTGGAGACCTGAGCGAAGCGAAAGCATTCGCCACAGGCGAATAAATCTTTAAAATTTTTCTCCCCAAATAAAATTTTTGCTTATTTTTGCAGCGTAAAAATCGCAGATCGGCTTTTGCATGGATTAACTGCATTTTTACAACTAAAAACGTGTAGATCGGCTTATGCATGGATTAACTACACGCTTTTTTTATGTACTCAAGGCTGTATTGGACGTTTCGGCCGTCGCTTTTCTTGCCAATAACCACTTCAATTGTGAAATTCTTGTAATTTTCCGTTTTACTGTTGAATGTATATCTCAGTTTTATAAGCTCGACATAGCGGTTTTTCTTCTGATTACCGTCTTTTATGTCAAAACTCCTGTAATTCTCATCAAATGGTTTGGCATATTTCAAAACATCGGGTAATTTAAGCACTGCATAAGTCGTTTGCCAATATCGTGTAGCGTTATTTGATGCTTTCTGAAAGCTTTCCTTCCAAATTATATAGATATTTTCATCAAGAAAATCATTTTTTATGAAGTTATTGCCGTTTAATTTTGACAACAAAGCCTTGTAAGCGTCTTTAATTATCTTACGTCTTTCACCACGAATCTCTTTACTAGGATTTGTCGGAATTCTAAACCATAAACTTGTTCCTTGCAAATTTGTTTCGATATAATCGGGTATTTGGGTCATATTCGTAAAAGATTTGTATTATTAAAGCGCCAAATATACAACCATTCAAACGAATTAGTCGTACGAAAAACGACTAAGTTTTCAACATCCTCTTAAATAATTAGATATCAATTATTTACAAATTATTTCAGATAGTTTTATTGCTTTTCAAATGTTAATAAGTTTTAACATTTCCATCTAACTTATTGAATATAAAACATTTATATCCACAAGGTCGAGCCAATCGGTTGCCTTACCCCTTCCCTCCTATTGGATAGGCGATACCATTCATCTATATCTCGGCTTCATTTCCGAGGACGGAATGGAAGTTGCGAATTCGGTTTATCTTGGGAGTGAGATAATGACTTGAAATGTTTGAACGGAGAAAGCGAGGTGAAATTTTCTTCCACAAAGTTCTTGCACAAGCTAAAAAATTACTAATTTTACCTCGCAAAAACTCCAACCATGATAGTCGATAAAATCAAACGCTACGTCTGGCTGCTCGATACCATCTATCGTGCCGGCGAAACAGGCATCACCTTCGATGAAATCAACGAGAAATGGCAACGCTACGACCTTCTTTCAGATGGCGAGCGTTACCCGAAGCGCACATTCGAGCAACACAAAGAAGAAATCCAGGGCACCTTCAACGTCGAGATCTGCTGCGACCGCAAAACAAATCGCTATTACATAAATGACAGAGAAGAATTAAGAAATCAGAATCTCGTTTTGCGTTGGCTTATCAACACATTCAATCTCAATAATATCATTGGTCAGAGTAAAAGCCTGAAAGACCGCATCGGCCTCGAAGATATCCCTGCAGGTCAAGACACGCTCATCGACATCATCGATCTAATGAACAACAACTGCACCTTCGACATGGAATATCAGAAATTCTATTCCGATGAAAAGAAGCTGTACAAAAACATGGAGCCATACGGAGTTCAAATCTTCCAGCGTCGCTGGTATGTGCTGGCCAGGAACCCCGAAAATGACACTCTCCACACGTATTCCCTCGACCGTATTGTCAGTTTGAAGAAGAATAATAACACCTTCAAAATGCCGAAGGATTTCTCCATCAGCGATTTCTTCAGCGATTGTTTTGGCATTATCAAGGATGCCACCAAAAAACAACACATCGTATTAAAGGCAAATGCTTTCCAAGCAAAATACTTGAAGACTCTTCCACTTCATGTGTCACAGCGTGTCGTTTCTGAAAATGATGGCTTCACTATTTTTTGCTACGACCTTCGTACGACTTTTGATTTCAAGCAGAAGATACTTTCCTATATGAGCAATATAGAAGTAATTGAACCTCAATCGTTTCGTGATGAGATAATGGATGATATTATCAGGATGCTGAAAAACTATGAAAAATCATAGTAGCCTTTTTAAAAGCGATAGCCTTTTTTCAATAGACAAAATCTCCTTTTCTGTTTCATTGACATTAAATTTTGCCAATTCATTAGTTGGAAGCCCCAAACAATACTTCGTTTGCTCTCGGGTCATTTTACATGATTCCATGATTTCCTTAACCTGATCGTCAAACGTAGGTAAATCTTTCTCAAGAATTCTGGCAACAACTTTAAACTGATTAAAAAACAGCAACTTGCCCTTTGTCAATTCAAGTTGTTTTGTTGTCGATTCAATATCAGCATTAACATGTCCCATCAAATACCAAGCAGAAGAGTGTGCGAGTTTGATATTGTTTACAATCAGATTGTTGATGCCATAATCATCCAAAGACTCATCTACACATAGAAACTCATCGTCTGATAGAACGTTTATAGCATCATCGTATTTATATTCATTATCATAGTCATTATAGGCACGAAAGCTTGTTTCAATAACGGGCATGATGGCGGTGTATGCATCATGGAGTTTTTCTATTGCTTTTTCGGCGTTTTCATCTGTTTGATGATTTTCGCCATACATTTCCTTGTATATCTGAAGATATTTCTCCAAGAATCTTTTTCTGTCCGGTTCCGCCTGTTCAATATCACGTTCAACCTCGCTAATCGGGCTAAAACCAAACATATTGATAAATGCAATCTCCCCGACATTAGGAATCTGCACAACGGCCTTGCCGTCAGCAGTAAAATCTAAAATAGCTTGCTGTTTCATATTATTATGTTTAATTTATTACATAAATTGATAATATCTTGTTCTTCCAATTTCTTTTCAGCTTTTAAAAATCGAGAATTTTGCATTGGACAGGTGAATAAATAAGTGCCAACCAATTCCGTTTCTGTTATTGAATCATAATTCACTCTGTCTTTGGTATCCAATAATCCATTGATTCTATATAATTCGCATCCTTTTTCTCTCAATTCAGATGCAATATTCATTGGTTCTAAATCATACCCCATCCATGGGTAATCCGGATTAGTTCCATAATAGAAAGATGATGCCTTATTTGCATGGATTATGATTTGCGGCTTTAATCTCTCAATCTCTATTTGCGTTACGCGCAACAATTCAGCTTTTAATTCCAATGGAACAAATCTCTCAAACTCTTCTTTTTGTTTACTTACACGCAATGGAAACAAGTCAATATATCCAGCAATATTTTTTGATTTATAATACTGTAAGTTTTTATTCCATCTATTCCAATACCGACCTAAACATTGATTAAAAGAACAATACACTGCATTTTCTGCTTTTTGATTGGATGGATAAGACGGATTAACACCAGATAATAAAACTCCTTCAACAGGATTATCCAAGCACAGCCAAAATCCTCTTCCTATAATCTCATCTAAGATTGTTGCTATTTGCTCATGATTAGATAACCATGTTGCTTTGTGCGTGTTTTCCCATTTTTTAATAGCATTACAATATTCATTTTCAAGAGAGTTCATATCTATCATAGTTAACCGTCGCAAAATTACAATTTAATTATGCAAAAACAAAGCACAAGCTAAAAAAGTATTTTTCACTTTCATCTTCCACATTCTTTTTGCGGAAGCCTATTCTATTTTTGCTTCGTAACAAAAAAAAGTAATGCTATGGCAAAGAAAAAACTTATAAAAATCGATGCAGGAAATATTTTTCAAAACAGCCAACAAAAAAACATATCAACTTCAACAAGCGTTGGATTCCAATTTTTGAATGGCAAAAATTTAAAATTATGTTCGGAATATGATAAAACAGCAGACGGTATTTTGACAGTCAACTTTTTCGATGACTTTGTGATTCCTGAATATATCTTTATCAATGGAGACAACTACAAAGTGACAGAAATCGGCTCATGCTCTTTCCCGAAAACAATGAAATCGATCTTTATTCCTGCATCAATCTGCAAAATTGAGAACTATGCATTCTGGTTTACATTACATTCTAGTTTAAAAGAAATCCATGTAGCAAAAGACAACAAATTTTATGACAACCGAGAGAATTGTAATGCCGTGATTGAAACTGCAACTAACACACTCGTTGTCGCCTGCGACAACACCATCATTCCTGATTCCGTAGAAAAGATTAGCGAGGGGGCTTTCTGTGCCGTTGCTATCAAATCGTTATGTATTGGCTCAAATATCATGCACATAGATTATAATTTTGCAGAAATATTTGGTTTGGAATCCATCATAGTTTCTGAACAAAACAAATTTTATGACAGCAGAGAAAATTGTAATGCCATAATCGAGACCGCTTCCAATACTCTTATAAAAGGTTGCAAAACAACAATCATCCCTGCTTCTGTCAAACGTTTAGGTATTGCATCTTTTTCAACTACAAAAGAAATGGAATCTTTTTGCATACCTGACAACATTGAGTTAATTGAGGAATATGCATTCTGTAATTGTGACTCGCTGAAAAACATAGTCATTCCAGAATCAGTCCAAAAGATTGAAGACTCAGCTTTCGCTTTTTGCGGTTTAACATCAGTAACCATCAATAATAAAAAAGCAAAAATCCATAAAACAGCCTTTGATTACAGTGTTTTAATAAATGGGAAACCGCTCAATTATTGGCTTCGTCCAACAGGAAAATTTTTGAATCTTCAAAAGAAATAATACTATGGAACTCTCAAAATACCTCCTCGACGACCCCAGCTCAAGCTTCGACATTCTGAAGCACCTGGTCAATGCATTGTCACAAGATCAGTTAATCGAAATTCGCGACAACACCACCAATGAAGATTTGTGGATTTATACAAATAACTTGATAGATCCCAAGCCTAAAAAAGATACTGTCAAGCACGTAAACGCTCCGCTCCAACAGCTACTCAATGAGTTTACAAATAGCCGAGGTAAACATTTGCAGGCAACACGTCGTGAGCTCCAAAAACGTTTCGATGGCCAGTCGTATTCCGACCAAGAGCATATCATCGAAACTTTCATGAAAAAAGGCACAAAAACAGATGTCGTGTGGTGCTCTAAATACTTCGTCGAGAATTTTGCCGACACCGTCATTTATCAGGATCAAGCATTTGATGTAGTCGGCCAGCTGTTTTGGAAAGACAAATATCTCGACATCATAAAACGCTATTGGGAAGAAGACATTGAAAACTACAAGCTTCTGAAAGTCATCCTCCAGTTCGATTCCATTGAGTATATGAAAGAAAAAATCAATGAACTTGAAAGCTATAGCGATGGTGTCATCGACGACGTGGCTTATCCGCAATTACTAATCAAAGTCTGCGAAGATAAAAATTATCCTCTTCCCAAAAGCAGGCTAACGCCATTCCAACTCGCATATATCTCAGCCAAAACCGACCGCTCCATCACCGAAGAAGAGGCATCTGCATCCCTCCATTGGGTCATAAACAACGAGTTGAATTGGCATTTTTATTTTGTCCGCAACCTCCAAGGCCATATCATCTTCCGTGATTATAAATACAGCACCATTGGCTTAACATTATGGTCACTTTCAAAGCTGCGCCACACATCAGTTATCATCGCATTCAATGAATGGATAAAATCCGCAACCATACAACTTGAATCGTTAGAACACATTGATAACAATACCATTAACAATATATGCATTGAATTGACATCAAAACTATATCTTTGATTTTTCTTTTGTTACTCTCTAAAAAAAGACTATCTTTGCGGAGTTAATAAATTATATATGGAATTATCATTACGCAAAACCACAATACAGAACTTAGATTATACCCTTTCTTCTTGTCCATCAACGCAAGATGAATATTTAATAGTTGCATACAAATTTGTTAAAGAATTGTTTTGCGGAGTATGCCAACAATCTTTATTGTTTTGTAATAGCAAGTTTGGTATTGTAGAATATCCTTTTTTGTTTAGAGAACGTCAATTAGATTCAGTGGTTTTACCTGTAATTTCATCATTATGTAAAGGTCTTGTTATCGCCGAATACCCAGTAATTAGAGACAGCAATTTGAAAGGATATGAAAAAGATGGTTCCAGCGGAAGAATCGACTATTGGTGTATCTACAAAGATTATAGTTTTGTCATCGAAATGAAGCATAGTTATGATGGATTTAAAACAGATATAACAAGCGATGCCAGACTTATTAAAAGATGGAAAACTATGACTGTAAGCCAACTTCAAGATATTCGTGATGAGGTGAAACTATTTGAAGAAAAAACCAAAGGATTAATAAGGCTTGGTTTGCATTTTATAACACCCTATACTGATTGCGATAGAAACATGGATGATCTTGACTGGTTTGAACGAAATCAGAAAGAAATCTTAACAAGATTATCAAATGATGTCAGTCACTCCAAGCCCAAAACAACAACGCCTGATTTCATGGCCAGTTGGGTATTACCAAGGAATCAAAGATTTCTTGAAGTACCATTAAAAGGCACCTACCCAGGACTACTTTTGTTAGGTAAAATATTCCCGGCAATTAAACATGATGGATGTATATAATAATAAACTTATATTACACCACACCATTAACTATTGCGATTAAACGAATACACAAGAAACTTTAATTCCTACAATTACTTCGATTTCTACGTGTAGTTATTTTAGGAATGAGGTGCAAAAATTGCACCTCAAAAATTTTTACAGCATATTGTTAATCAATAAAATACAAAGATATGACAGTTTTGATTTCAAAAAATTTGACCTCAAAACCAAAAATCTTTTGTACATAAGATGGATTCAAATACAAAACGAGCCGGAAATTATCCGACTCGTCTGTGTAAGTTCAACAGATTTTACCCTGCAAATAAAACTTTCAGCAAAGATACAACAAATTTTATGATTTGTCAAGAAATAATAGATCGAATTGCCAAAAATCCAAAATTCTTTTATATCTTTGCACCAGTTATTGAACCATAACTAAAGAGCATCGTAAAACAAAAAACTAATGGAATTGGGAGTTCGCAGGATGGCGAAAGGAATTTTTATTGTGTAAAAAAAATTAAAAGAAATGATGCTACTATTATGAAAAATGTAATTAAAACTATTGAAATTGGGAAATTTGGACCTATTTATAGACAATTTGTAAGAAAACCAAAAGAAGCAATAAAACATCTCCGTAAAATGCAAAACGGAGAATGTACAAAAGCGCTTTATCGCGATGATATCGGATTCATTGATATCGTTTGGGGAGAAGTCACCAATCCGATAAAACATAAGGGATATGGATTGGCTCATATAATTGACAAACATGAACAAGGAATAAATAGACTTGGGTTCAAAATAGAGGATTTTATCCCCATCGTGGTTCAGTTCGGAGATTTCAATCTAAAAAAGTCTGACAATCAGAAAAAAGTATTTGAAAGCAAGGGATTCCGCTTTGTCATAGCATTACAAAAAGAGGCGCAAGGTCGCACAAAAAAGTGGCTACTTACAGCATTTGATATAATAAAAAGACCGAAGTAAAACCTCGGTCTTATACTTTCGTCACTGTCAAAAACATCGACGCTGACAGTCTTCGTTACCTGCGCTGTATGGTAAAACGACACTGCAAAGATACAACAAATTTTAAATTTTGTCAAGTGATTTTTAATAAATTTTTAAAATATGATTAACAACAACGTACCGAAAGGCTATTTTACAGAACAAACGATGCTTCGATTGATAATTAACAATGCAATCGGATCAAACAGATTGATATTGCGGTCGGTTGAGGCAATGCTGGCTTGTAAACTTACATTAACATATGGTATTTATCATCAAATGATGGACTGGCGAATTTTGGCAATGAGCGAGGAAACAATGTCGTATAAACAAGCCGAGAATTTGGCTGGTTTTCTTAACCAACTAGTACCTAAGCATTACACCGCTCCCACGGAATTGATGCATACTCAAGAAGAGAGCGAAAACGAAACCATTAAAAAGTACGAAGAATACAAAAGCTATTTGGATTTGTTTGAAGGAATGGCATTCGTTCCCAGAGTGGTTGACAAATTCTGCGAAACGGTTTATAACGCCGACGATTATTATACATTTAAGGCATTCTGCAATTTCAATTATTCCATATATGCCGAAATCCTGCTATTATATCAGATGCGCAGTATTGATTATCAAACATTTACAGAACAATTCCAAGAATTAAAATTATTTAGTGGCAAACGCGAACCTCTAAATGGTCGTGAACTTAAGCTATTTATTAAAACAATGCGTAAAATTGTCGATTTATATAAAAAGATTATGGCAGAATCAGGTACATTAAGTGATTTTCCATTAAATTTTTAAAAAAGATTATTATTTTTGCAACGTAAAAAAGTTATGAATATAACAAGGGATCAGCAAGAACTTATGAAACAAGACTTGGAAGGACAAAAACTGTTTCATCAGATAGTTGATGAAACTCCACTTGAACTGAAAACACAGCTCCGTTTTTCGGATGCCATTGCTGAAAAACTCGACAGGATGCTTCAAAAGAGAGGCATGACACAACGTGATTTGGCACGAAAAACAGGCAAAACTGAAGCCGAAGTTTCGCGCTGGCTAGGCGGTACTCACAATTTCACATTAAAGACCTTGGCTCTTATTTCAGTTGCTCTTGATGAAGATGTGATAACAATCTTAAATCAATATAAATCAGCACCTGAAAGCTGTCCTATGGCTGCGGAAATTCAAGAATTATATGGGAAATAATGCCGCAGGCATCTCCCCTAGTTCGCTTCGCGGTGCGGTGGCCCGCGCAAAAAGTGCGGTTCGAGCTTATTTTTGCGCTTGATCTTTGGTTCTTTCCATCAAGGGAAAGAACAAGAAAAAACCGCCCGTCAGGGCATAACAAAAAAAGCCCGCCTCACGGCGGGCTTTTTTTACCACTCATTCTTTGAAAACATTATTTTATTTTTTCAACAATAGCTTTGAAAGCTTCCGGGTTGTTCAAAGCCAGGTCGGCTAAAACCTTGCGGTTCAGGTCGATGTTGGCAGCATGAATCTTACCCATGAATGTACTGTATGTCATACCGTACTCGTGTGCGGCAGCATTGATACGTACAATCCAAAGGCTTCTGAAATCACGTTTCTTGGCCTTTCTGTCACGATAGGCATAGGTCAAACCCTTTTCCCAAGAGTTCTTGGCCACTGTCCAGACGTTCTTACGTGCGCTGAACTGTCCTTTCGTCTGTTTTAAAACTTTTTTGCGTCTTGCTCTTGAAGCGACTGCATTAACTGATCTTGGCATAATTTCTAATTTTTATCCGTTAGAGCGCCCCGCATCTTTCCGGGAACTTTCTTCCGCTCTAACAAGTTTAACAATTTTGTTGATTACATGAGAAGCATTTCTCTTACAGCTGCCATGTTGGCCTGCTCCACAATTGTCTGATGACCTAAAGCGCGTTTACGTTTGTTGGTCTTCTTGGTCAAAATGTGGCTGTGATAAGCGTGCTTTCTCTTCACTAAACCGGTGCCAGTGATTCTGAAACGTTTCTTGGCAGCGGATTTTGTTTTCATTTTAGGCATTTTAAAAACTATTTTTAAAGTTTAAGAATGAGTGTCTTTCTTATTTCTTAGGAGCTATTATCATCAACATGCGCTTTCCTTCCAACTTTGGCAATGACTCAACCTTGCCTACATCTTCCAACGCCTGAGCGAACTTGAGCAAAACCAGCTCTCCCTGCTCCTTGTAGGCGATGGAACGTCCGTGGAAGAACACATCGACTTTCACCTTTGCACCCTCCTCAAGGAACTTCTTTGCGTGGTTCAACTTGAACTCGAAGTCGCTGTCACCTATCTGGGCGCCCAGACGCAATTCCTTGATAACCACTTTGGTAGCCTTAGCTTTGATTTCTTTCTGTTTCTTCTTCTGGTCGAAGAGGAACTTCTTGTAATCCATGATCTTGCAGACCGGTGGATTGGCGCTTGGTGAAATCTCCACTAAATCGAGACCTGCCTCATCAGCCATTCTGATGGCTTCGCGAATCGGGTGTATCTCGTTGTCACCGGCCTCGCCGACGACTCTCACCATTGGTGCCGTGATCCTGTTGTTAATTCTATGAGGATCATCGTTTTGCTGCTTTCTTGGAGGTCTGTTCTGGTTGCCTCCGTTGTTTACTGGAAGTGCTATGGTATGTATCTCCTATATTAATTTAACAATAATTTAATATTCAACTTTTTGCTCTTCTGCCACCTGATTTTCAATCATCTTAGCGAAATCAGCGATTGGCATCGAACCGAGGTCGCCTGTACCGCGCTTACGCACTGATACCAAGCCCTCGCCTTCTTCCTTCTCGCCCACGATGAGCATGTAAGGAATCTTCTTCAATTCGGCGTCACGGATCTTACGACCGATCTTCTCACTACGGTCATCAAGCAACACTCTGACTTCAGAATTCTTCAATGTTTCATACACCTTCTCGGCATATTCCTGATATTTCTCGCTGATAGGCAGGATGATAGCCTGGTCTGGAGCGAGCCACAACGGGAAGTCGCCGGCGCAGTGCTCGAGCAACACAGCCACGAAACGTTCCATTGAGCCGAACGGAGCTCTGTGAATCATCACCGGACGGTGTTTCTCGTTGTCCTTGCCGATATATGTGAGGTCGAAACGCTCTGGCAAGTTGTAGTCAACCTGGATGGTGCCAAGCTGCCAACGACGACCGAGTGCGTCTTTCACCATGAAGTCCAACTTCGGACCGTAGAAAGCTGCCTCGCCTGTCTCTTCTCTTGCCGGAAGGTTCTTCTCAGCGCAAGCCTCTCTGATGGCCTGTTCCGCTCTCTCCCAATTCTCGTCTGTTCCGACGTACTTTGTGGTATTCTTAGGGTCACGAAGTGAAATCTGCGCCTCAAAGTTCTGGAAATTCAAAGCCTTGAAGATGATTTCAATGATGTTCATCACACGGATGAACTCGTCTTTCACCTGGTCAGGACGGCAAAAGATGTGAGCGTCGTCTTGTGTGAACGAACGGACACGTGTCAAGCCGTGCAACTCGCCGCTCTGCTCGTAACGATACACTGTACCGAACTCTGCCAAACGCAGCGGGAGGTCTTTGTATGAACGTGGCTGCCACTTGTAAATCATGCAGTGATGAGGGCAGTTCATAGGCTTGAGCAAGTAAATCTCGCCTTCCTCAGGTGTGGTGATCGGCTGGAAGCTGTCCTTGCCGTAATGATCCCAGTGGCCTGATGTCACGTAAAGATTCTTGTTTCCGATATGAGGGGTGATAACCTGCTCATAACCATAGTGTTTCTGAATCTTTGTGAGATATTCCTGCAGACGGTTACGCAGAGCTGTACCTCTTGGGAGCCACATCGGGAGACCTTTGCCAACCATGTCGGTGAACATGAACAATTCAAGTTCACGACCGAGTTTGCGGTGGTCGCGTTTCTTAGCTTCCTCAAGAAGAACGAGGTACTCCTCGAGTTCTTTCTGTTTTGGGAATGTGATACCGTAGATACGTGTCAGCTGCTTGCGGTTCTCATCGCCACGCCAGTAAGCGCCAGCGATTGATGTCAGCTTCACAGCCTTGATGCATGATGTATCCGGTATATGTGGTCCGCGGCACAAATCAGTGAAAGTACCTGATTTGTAATATGTTATGGTACCGTCTTCAAGCTCGTTGATAAGCTCAACTTTGTACTCATCGCCTTTCTCGGTGAAATATTTCAAAGCGTCGGCCTTGCAAACGTCAACACGCTCAAATGCCTGTTTTTCCTTGGCGAGCTCGAGCATCTTTTTCTCAATCTTCACGAGGTCTTCTTCTGTCAATGTCATGTCGCCGGTGTCGATGTCATAGTAGAAACCGCTCTCGATAGCCGGACCGATGCCGAATTTCACGCCTTTGTAAAGCTGCTCGATAGCCTCTGCCATGAGGTGAGCCGATGAGTGCCACACTGTAGCTTTTCCCTCAGGATCGTTCCATGTAAACAACTGAATATTAGCGTCTTCGTTGATTGGACGAAGTGCGTCCCACATCTTGTCATTCACCTTTGCTGACAACACGTTGCGAGCCAAGCCTTCGCTGATGCTTTTGGCAATGTCCATTGGCGTTACGCCCGCTTCAAACTGTCTGACTCCACCGTCAGGAAATGTAATATTAATCATATCAAATAATTTTCGCAAAAAAGCGCTGCAAAATTACGAAATTTTTTAACACGAAATTCACTGATTATCAAAAATTTTTCAATCAATTTTAACACGCCTCAAATCCAGTAAATTCACAGGATTTCCGTCGAATCCGCTCACCCTTTTGTTGACAAAGCGCAGCACCTCGTCGTAAAACAGTATCACAACAGGCGCCTCAGTCATCATCAAAGAGTCCATTTCGTGATATATTTCGGCTCTGGTTTTCAAGTCGTTAGTGGCGATCGCTTTCGCGTAAAGCTCATCAAATTTCGGATTGGAATAATGAGTATAATTCGGACCTTTCGGCGCGAAATTTTCGGTCGTGAAAAGCGAGAGATAATTCTCCGCATCTGGATAATCGGCCACCCACGACGAGCGGAAGAACGGCAGACTGCATTGGGCTCGTTTCTCACGCAATGCCGCCGGCATCATCTCCTCCACTTTGCACACCAGTCCGACATCGGTCACCGACGACTGCACAAACTTTGCCAAATCGATGTATTCCTTTGTGGTATAAAGCTTTATCTCGCTTCCTTGCAGATGATGTTTCTCGATAATCTCGAACGATTTCTGCTGATTGAACGCATATCCGATTTGTCCCAAAGAATCATATCCGGGCAGTCCGGCAGGGATAATACCGCCGTTGCCAGGCGTTCCGATGCCGTTTCTCAAATACCGCAGCATCTTCTCCCTGTCAATCGAATAATTCACCGCTTGACGCAACGCCACTTGGCGCTCTTTATCATCTCTTTCATCTTGATTATCAATGTAAAATGAGAGATATTCTGTATTCAAATACGGCTCCCGGATCAGATAAAAACGGTCTTCATATTTGCTTCTCAAAAAACCGTCGCGAGTCAGAAGTTCATCTTTGTAACGCGCATCGACGCCCGACATGAAATCGGTTTTTCCTTTAACAAACTCCATGAAAGCCACCTGCTTGTCGATGAGAAAACTTACCGAAACAGCATCGATATAAGGTAATCTTTGACCATTTTCAAGCTCGAAATAATCAGGATTTTTGCGCATCACGAGGCGTACACCTTCCTTCCAATATTGAAATTTAAACGGTCCCGTTCCCACAGGGTGGCGACCGAAATTCTCGCCATAGAACTCGACCGCTTCGTGAGGCACTACCGAGGCGTAAGTCATTGATAATATGCCGAGAAACGCAGGGAATGGCTCTTTTAACTCGATTTGAAAAACGCTGTCGTTCAATGCCTTAAAAGCGTATCCGTTTTCATCTTGTTTAACTTGAGCAAAAATCCAAGTTCCTGGCGAGCTTAACTTCCTGTCAATCAATCGGTTGAATGAATATTCAAAATCTTGAGCCACCACCCTCCTATTCTGCCCGTTGAAGCAGCTGTCATTGTGGAAAAACACATCGTCGCGAAGCAAAAAAGTGTAAGTTTTGCCGTCATCGGAAATCTTCCAACTCTTAGCCACAGCCGGCACCACATTCATCTCGTTATCGAAAGCTACTAAGCTGTTATACAATTGGTTACAAGCCCAGATATGCGGCTGGTCCTTGGCATAAATCGGGTCCAAAGTCAAGATTCCCGCCGCCTCATTGTACTTAAAAATCTTGAGGTTTTCGTCATCCGACTTTCTTCCGCACGAAGTGAAAAGCAAAATTGCGAATAATATGTAATATAGTTTTTTCATCACTGCAAAAATACAAAAAAGACTTTAGACTTTAGACCTTAGACCTTAGTTTTTTTCGGCAATTTGGCTAAAGTCTAAGGTCTAACATCTAAGGTCTTCAAAAAAATTGTATTTTTGCAAAAATTTTCATTTCATGCGCATTAAACAAATTCGTTCCGACCGTGGTGTCCTCGTCATCACCGATTTCGGTGACCGCACGATGATTATCCCTTTGAACAACCGCGACAAGCTGCTGAGTTTCATGCGCTCCAACGCCACCAACGTGCCGCTCTTCCCGATGGAAGTGATTGACAGCCTTGCAGATGTGGCGTCGCACAAGGTCCAAATCAAGATGGAGGCGAAGCGACTCCTCACCGAGTGGCCTTATTTTGTCATCGACTTAAACTTCAGATACTCAAAGAGTTACGACATCTCATTTGAGGAGCCGTTTTTCAAACTCTCCCACCCTCTCGACGACGGCACGACCTTCTTCCGCGTCGAATATGAGGAGATCGAGAGCGACTTCACGCCCAACGGCAAATACCGTGGCGCCCACGCCCGCCGCTACCACCTCGACGAGATAATGGAAAGTCTGGAATATCTCGCAAAAGACACTCCAGACTTAACACTCGAAGCAGTGATTCAAACAACCGCCGGCGAGGTTTATACTTCAGAAAAGATTACGCCTTAAACCCCGTAACCTTCCGATGCGAATCCACCAGGAACTTATTGTAATCCAATAAATTAACATCTTGTTCCTTCTCAAGGGCGAGATCCAAAACTTCCATCATGTTGTCGACAAAATGGAACTGCAGGCCTTCGATGTATTCAGGCTTGATGTCCATGAAGTCGCGTTCGTTGTCACGTGACAAAATGACATCTGTCACATCGTTTCGCTTGGCGGCCAACATCTTCTCCTGAATGCCGCCAACCGGCAACACTCTGCCACGAAGCGTGATTTCGCCTGTCATCGCGAGATTGTCCTTGACTCTGCGCTGTGTGAATGCCGAGGTCAACGCTGTCAGCATAGTAATACCTGCCGACGGACCGTCTTTAGGCGTAGCACCTTCCGGAACATGAATGTGCACGTTCCATTCCTCAAACACTATCGGATTGATTTTCAGCTCGTTGGCATGTGCCTTAATAAACTCGTATGCAATTGTAGCCGACTCCTTCATTACGTCGCCAAGGTTGCCTGTCATATTTAAGGCTCCCCTGCCCCTGCTCAAGCTGACTTCAATCGAGAGAATCTCACCGCCGACTGGTGTCCAAGCCAATCCGATGGCAACGCCTGGCATGGTGTGTTTCACCTCTTCCTCATCGTGATGCATAGGCACGCCAAGGGCTTTCTTGAGGTCGTCTTCGGTCACTTTTTTATTGTAATCGCCACCAATTACGATGGCTTTTGCCTTCTTGCGAATCACGTCGGCGATTTTGCGCTCCAGCGAACGGACGCCTGCCTCACGGGTGTAATCGTCAATGATTTTGTAGACGATTTCCTCCGAAAACACCACATCTTTCGTCTTCAAGCCGTGTTCTTTCAGCTGTTTAGGAATAAGATGGCGCTTGGCAATCTCGTATTTCTCCTCACGTAAATAGCCGTTCAAATCGATGATTTCCATCCTGTCACGCAAGGCCGGATGTATGGTTTGAAGATTATTGGCTGTGGCGATAAACATCACCTTCGAGAGATCGTAATCCAACTCGATGAAGTTATCGTTGAATGTGCTATTCTGTTCTGGATCAAGGATTTCGAGCAAGGCTGCCTGCGGGTCGCCGCTGATATTGTTGCCGCTCACCTTGTCGATCTCGTCGAGCACAAACACCGGGTTCGACGACTTCGCCTTCTTCAGGTTTTGGATGATCCTGCCCGGCATGGCGCCAATGTAGGTCTTCCTGTGTCCACGCAACTCCGACTCATCTCTAACGCCACCCAACGACATGCGTATGTATTTGCGTCCCAACGCTTTAGCTATCGACTTACCCAGCGAAGTCTTACCCACGCCAGGAGGTCCGACCAAGCACAAAATCGGGGCTTTCATATCGTTTTTCAGCTTCAAAACCGCCAGATGCTCAACGATTCTGTCCTTGATTTTCTCAAGTCCGAAATGGTCTTTGTCGAGCACTTTTTGAGCGTGTTCGAGGTCGAAATTATCTTTTGTATATTCGTTCCACGGAAGCTCGACCAATGTCTCGAGGTAATTGTGCTGTACACCGTAATCGGCAGCCTGCGGATTCATTCGCTGCAGCTTCTGCAACTCCTTATTGAAAACATCAGCCACCTCTTTGCTCCATTTTTTCTTAGCGGCTTTTTGCGTCAAATCCTTGATATCCTGTTCGTTAGGTGTACCGCCAAGTTCCTCTTGGATTGTCCTAAGCTGCTGATTCAGAAGATATTCACGCTGCTGCTTGTCCATATCTGTCTTAACCTTGCTCTGAATCTGCTGTTTAAGGTCAACCATCTGCAACTCATTGGTCAGCAGCGACAGTAGTGATGTCGCGAACTTAGTAATATCTTCAATCTCAAGCAATTTTTGACGGTCTTCCATATTGGCCACCAGATTGCTGCCGATAAAATTGACCATAAACCACGGGCTTTCTATATTTCTAATGGCGAAAGTGGCTTCAAACGGCACCGCGCCAGATTTCTGAACAATCTGCATGGCAGTATCCTTGATGCTCTGTATTAGCGCCTTAAACTGACGGTCACGCGGCACAGACTGGTTGTCGCCATATGGAGTGATTCTGCCGCGCATATATGGCTCGGAAGTTGTTATCTCCTCAAGTTTAAAACGACGTTTGCCTTGAATTATAACCGTGGTGTTGCCGTCAGGCATTTCCAAAGTCTTCATCACCTGCGCGATAGTACCAATCTCAAACAAATCGGGCTGATGCGGATCCTCCACTTTGGCATCGCGCTGCGTGATGACACCTATATCTATACCTTTCTTATATGCGTCGCGTACGAGACGGATGGTCTTGCTGCGGCCCACCGTGATAGGAATCACAACGCCTGGAAACAGCACAGCATTACGGAGTGCCATAATCGGAATCTCTTCCGGCACCTGCTCTTCGTTCATGCGTCTCTCGTCTTCAGGAGAGAACAATGGTATAAATTCGCCATCAGCTTCCACTATGTCGCTGAAGACTACATCCGGGTTAATCTGATTGTCCATTCAAGTATATTTTTGAGGGCCCGCACAAAAATCGTGCCAAAAAAAGCCCTTGTCATTTCTGGCAAGGGCAAAACTTCATTATGAAAAATTTAACAAACCTATTCTGGAATTATTTTTTCTTGGCTTCCTGGAATTTTTTGTATTTGTTGTTGAACTTATCGACGCGACCAGCGGTGTCAACAAGTTTCATCTTACCTGTGTAGAACGGGTGTGATGTGTTAGAGATTTCAAGTTTCACCAGCGGATACTCTTTTCCGTCTTCCCACACGATTGTGTCCTTGGTATTGATGGTGGAACGTGACATGAAAGCTTGGTCGTTTGACATGTCTTTAAACACGACTAAGCGATAGTTCTTTGGATGTATGTCTTTTTTCATTGCTTGTATAATTTTCCTTCAATTCGGACCGCAAAATTACAACATTTTCTTATACAAAAAGCATTTTTTTGAAAATTTTTTAATTTTTTTTCATCCATTGATTATCAACACATTATAATTAGTCGGAAATTATGGCAGTTTTCATGACAGAAATTTACAATTCTTTAAGGATATATTTACCTGAAAAAAGACTTTCCATTTTACAATTTGCCGACATTTCACCCGCCCAATAACTTTTGGCAGCGAATACATAGTCGGCATAGACATCGGTTGGTGACAGCGATGTATACCAGCCGGCATCGTATCTGTCAAGCATGCGCTTCTCAACAATCTTCATCTCGCACAATCTGGTTCTGGCATTTGCGTCATACTCTTTGGCCAGCTGCACAGCTACCCCGAGATTGTCATAAATCATCAGCGAATGAAGTCTGCTGTATTTTTCGGGAAAATCGGTTTTTCTGACAAACTCGAACATATAATCCTTTATCACCGACATATCACGGTCAGTCAATAAAAGATTGGTTTCCTTCTGATAATGCAGATACGCATCCAGCAACTCCCGCATATCTTTTATCGCGACTATTGAAATTTCCTCACCAATATTAATATATCGCGGATTGATATGGGTTTTGTCATTGTTTTCAGCCCCTTTGATAAGCTGAAAAACATCGTTTGATTTTCTAAGACAGGCAAAAACCGTGTCAAGCTGCAAACGGGTAGAGCTCCAGAACGGCAAGATGATATTGAAAACAGGTATTATTTCCAGTATTCTGTTAAATCCGGGATACAGACTGGTATTGTCAGAATCCAGCGTCACACCTGCCGGCTCCTTTTTGACATCAGGTATACGAAAATAATACTCCTCCATGAATGATATTTTCCGCAAAGATAAGCATTTCTTAACAATTCACAATAATTTTCGAGCCAATCAAAAAGATTTTTTTCTTTTGTGTTTTATGTTAATTTAATTAGTAACTTTGCAACGCAGAAAAAAATGAAAATTCAAATTATAAACACTTAAAATACAACGTAATGAAACACAATTTCAATGCGGGACCATGCGTCCTTCCAAAAGAAGCCGTTGAATCAACAATCAACGCAATTCGCAATTTTGACAACACAGGTATCGGTTTGATGGAAATTTCACACCGTACTCCAGGTTGGGAGCGTATCATGGAAGAAACACGTCAGTTGTGGCGCGACATCCTCAATATTCCAGCAGAATATGAGGTCCTCTTCCTCGGTGGTGGCGCAAGCACACAGTTCTTCACAGTGCCGGCTAACCTTCTGAAGACAAAGGCTGCTTACCTCCAGACAGGTGTTTGGGCAAAGAAAGCCGCTAAAGAAGCCAAGTTGTTCGGTAAAGTCGACATCGTCGCTTCATCAGAAGACAAGAACTACACTTACATCCCGAAGGGTTACACCATCCCGACAGATGCTGACTACTTCCACATCACAACAAACAACACAATCTACGGTACAGAAATCCGCACCGATATGGATTGCCCAGTGACACTCGTTGCTGATATGTCATCAGATATCATGAGCCGTCCAGTCGACGTGAAGAAATACGGTTTGATCTACGGTGGCGCTCAGAAGAACGTCGGTCCTGCCGGCGTGACATTCGTCATCGTCCGTAAAGACCTCCTTGGCAACATCGGCGACCGCGCTTATATGAACCCACTTCCAACAATGGTTGACTACAGAACACACGCTGCAGAAGAAGCCAAGAACGTCAGTATGTTCAACACACCTCCAGTACTTCCTATCTTCGTCATGCACGAGACATTGACATGGTTGAAGAACACCATCGGCGGTGTCGAGGCTATGAACAAGCTCGCAGTCAAGAAGTCAAACCTCCTCTACGAAGAAATCGACCGCAACTCAATGTTCGTCGGCACAGCTGAGAAAGACTCACGTTCAATCATGAACCACTGCTGGGTGATGGCTCCAGGTCGTGAAGACCTCCAGGACGCTTTCATGGCATTCGCAAAAGAACGCGGCATGGTCGGTATCAAGGGTCACCGTTCAGTCGGCGGCTTCCGCGCTTCATTGTACAACGCCTGCCCAATCGAGTCAGTTGAAGCATTGGTACAGTGCATGCAAGATTTCGAAAAAGCTAATAAATAAGACTTTAGACGTTAGACTTTAGACCTTAGTCATTAGATTAGGGTTTAAAGTCTTTCAAAATTTGATAAATACAAAAATCATGAAAGTATTAGTAGCAACAGAAAAGCCATTCTCAGCAGCAGCTGTCAATGGAATCCAGAAAATAGTTGAAGAAGCAGGTTACAGCTTCGCAAAACTCGAGAAATACACCGACGTGCAGCAGTTCTACGATGCAGTCGCTGACGCTGACGCTCTCATCGTGCGTTCAGACAAAGTGACTAAGGAAGTCATCGACCACGCCAAGAACCTCAAGATCGTGGTTCGCGCCGGCGCAGGTTTCGACAACCTCGACCTCGCAGCTTGCACAGCAAGAGGCATCGTGGCAATGAACACACCAGGTCAGAACTCAAACGCAGTCGCTGAGTTGGCAATCGGTATGATGATTTACATGGCCCGTAACACATTCAAACCTGGCACAGGTTGCGAATTGAAGGGCAAGAGAGTCGGTATCCAGGCTTACGGTAACGTCGGTCGCCTCGTGGCTGAAAAAGCTAAGGCTCTCGGCATGGAAGTCTGGGCATTCGACCCATTCGTACCAACAGAGAAGATGGAAGCTGAAGGCGTTCACGTCCCTGCAACACTTGAGGAACTCTACGCACACTGCGACTACATCTCATTGCACATCCCAGCAAACGACCAGACAAAGAACAGCATCAACTACGCTCTTCTTTCGAAGATGCCTAAGGGTGGCTGCTTAGTCAACACAGCTCGTAAGGAAGTCATCAATGAGGCTGACATGGAGAAGATGCTCGCTGAAAGAGCGGATTTCAAGTATGTCACCGACATCGCTCCGGCAAACGCAGAGGCTTTGGCACAGTTTGCTCCACGTTTCTTCGCAACTCCTAAGAAACAGGGCGCTGAAACAGCTGAGGCTAACATGAACGCAGGTCTTGCAGCAGCTCGCCAGATCGTGGGCTTCTTCAAAGACGGTTGCACAAAATTCCAGGTTAACAAATAAAATCGAAACAATATGTCAGTTATAAGACCTTTCAAAGGATATCGTCCACCGGTTGATATCGTTGAGAAATTAGCTTCAAGACCATACGACGTTTTGAACACAGAGGAAGCACGTGAGGAATGCAAAGGCAATCCTTACAGCCTTCTCCACGTGACCAAAGCTGAAATCGACCTTCCAGCAGGCCACAAAGACAGCGACCTTGAGACTTACATCAAAGTTGTTGAGAACTTCAACATGTTCAAAGACTACGGATGGCTCGTCCAGGACAACGAAGAGAAGCTGTACATCTACGCTCAGAGCATGAATCCGAAAGATGCCAATGCTCACTGGCAGTATGGTATCGTGGCATGCGCATGGAGCGAGGACTACATCAACAAAGTGATCAAGAAGCACGAGTTGACACGTAAGGACAAGGAAGAGGACCGCATGAAACACGTCCGCATCACCAACGCCAACGTGGAGCCAGTGTTCTTCGCATATCCTGCAGTGAACGAGATTGACGCCATCGTCAACAACATCGTCCGCCACGAGAAGCCAATCTATGACTTCATCGCCAAGGAAGACGGCTTCGGTCACCGTTTCTGGGTCATCGACGACAAGGCTACCATCGCCAAGTTAGTTGAACTCTTCGACAAGAAAGTCCCTGCAATGTACATCGCCGACGGTCACCACCGCAGCGCGGCAGCAGCACTAGTCGGACAGGAAAAGAAAGAGCACAACCCACACCACACCGGCAAAGAGGAATACAACTTCTTCATGACAGTAATCTTCCCTGACAACCAGCTGAACGTCATCGACTACAACCGCGTTGTTAAGGATTTGAACGGCTTGAGCACAAAAGATTTCTTCAAAGCCCTCCAGGAGAGCTTCGACATCGAGTGCAAGTGCGACTGCACCAAGGACGGCGGCAAGTGCAACTGCGAGTTCCCATGCCACTGCGAGTGCTCAACAGAATACAAGCCTAACAAGCTTCACAACTTCTCAATGTACATTGAGGGTGTGTGGTATTCGTTGACAGCAAAGCCTGGCACATTCAACGACAACGATCCTATCGGAGTTTTGGACGTCACAATCCTCAGCAACCTTGTCTTGGATAAGATTCTGGGCATCAAAGACTTACGTACCGATAAGCGTATCGACTTCGTTGGCGGTATCCGCGGCCTCGGCGAGTTGAAACGTCGTGTTGACAGCGGCGAGATGAAGGTCGCTTTCGCTCTCTATCCAGTGAGCATGAAGCAGATCATCGACATCGCTGACACCGGCAACATCATGCCACCTAAGACCACATGGTTTGAGCCGAAACTCAGATCAGGTTTGGTGATTCACACATTGGAATAAGCTACTAGTTTCTAGCCATTAGCTATTAGCCATTAGCCATTAGAAAAAACCACGGGGCGAGATTTCTTGTTCCGTGGTTTTTGTTTTATACCCTTATTAATCAACTTCTGACCTCCAGTACTTTTCATCTCTGGTTTGGTTCAGCATAACAATATCCCATAATTCTATTGTTACATAGTCGAGGCCGTCGGCTTTTAGGCGGTTGATTCCATCCCATGTAATATGGACTTCGCCTTGAGGAACTGCCCAAAAATGTTGCACCTCATGTGGCTTCGGCAAGACACCATAGCCGTGATCATCGTATAACATTCCTGTAGGCATGGTTCGTTTCATGTAATCCAATATGGGCAACACTTCCTCCTCGCTCATTCTCCTTTCAGTCATTAATCTCACATGTTTAACAGGATTAGAGGAACCAACAACTTGTACCGAGCACTTTCCAAACCAAGGAAGTTCAACATAATGAGCCAGGCGCGCTAAATCGAGAGACATCCCCTTCCCTATCCGTAGATGCTTTTCTCCAACGAACATGTTAAAATCGTCGCCGGCTCTTAAATCTCTAAGATATTTGATAAGAGGCTTCAACTTCCGCCTTGCGTCAAACGCATCTTTTCTTGAAAAGTCCAGCGAGGAGGTCTTCAGTTCTCCTCCCTGATAATAATGGAAACAAAGTCGCAACCCAACTTCGTCAAGTAGAGCAGCCCACTTTTCAGCATCAGGAGTCATTTCCGGCAATTCTTCGCAAGTGCCATTAACCCTCATGGTTTCATAACGGAATGTTGCATGTTCACGCGCATCGCTGTCCTGTGGATCGCTCTCGCTCCATTCCGTTATCACATGTTTAAATTCATATTCGATAAGTCTGCCGAAATTGATGACTCGACCGCCGGCTCTTACTTCCTTTTTGTCGTAGTCAACTTCAATGTTACCCAAAGATTTATATATTAGCATAGCCAATCAGCCCTCAATCCGTGTCGGGCGCAACTTTATACTGTTCTCGTTTTATTATCTTTGACTTTGTGTTGGGTTTGCTGGTGATTTTCACCTGAACCTTTTCGACACCACTAGGGCGATAATCCAAGATTGTCGGACAATCGCTGAAAAGCTGTGTGCTGACTATCACGTCCACAAGTTCACCGTCGTCGTCAAACCATACAAAGGCTCCGACGCCGATAGTGAACACCAGTGAGTCGAGGAGATTGCGGCGATGTCCTTCCGAGCTCATCCAGTTGGTAACTATTCTTTGTGCATCGAAGCTACCATAATGAATGTTTTCCGATGTGCGGGAACAGCGTTCAACTTTATCCAATATGGTATAGAATTCTTGCCCGTTAGGCCGGTTATGGGGATTATCGTATGCATGCGGCAAACTTGGTTGCGCTTCTGCTGCGCGCAACATTGCTCTCTCGCAAAGTAGTTTTGTCATCTTCACCGGTGGCACTCCTGCAGCTTCACGCTGACGGTTGGTTTCATCCAAAATCTGCGTTGCCCGGTCGTAGTCGAAGATGCCAGTAATAACCTTGTCGCCATTAAGCTTTTTGTTGGCGGCGGTATCCTGAGCTGAAACAGTGCACATCAAGAAAAAATAAAAAATTACAACAAAAAACTTTTTCATTATAGCGGGCACAACTATTATTTGTGACAAAATTACAACTTAAATCACTTATTTCCAAATAAATATGGAAAAAATTGCTATCTTTGCAAAAATTTTAATACTATGGCGGAGAAATCTTTTGACCCCAATGCGGCGGCGGCGCTCGGTTCGGGCATTTACGGACTGCCTTGCACAGCTGAAAATGCAGAAATCATAATCATTCCAGTGGAATGGGAGTTGACCACGAGTTACAACCGCGGCACTGTTGACGGTCCGAGTGCGGTGCTGGACGGCTCGATGCAGGTTGATTTGTGCCATCACGATTATCCTGATTTGTGGCAACGCGGCATCTGGATGGACGAGTTTCCTAAGAAATTGAGAAAATTGCACGACAAACTCGCTCCTGTCAGTGAGGAAATCATCGAAGCTATAGAAAACGGCGACGCCGACGAGTTCCCATGGAAATACGAGGCCAAATACAAGGCTATCGAAGACGGCTTCGAAACCATGTTCTCATGGTTGCGCGACCGCATTGATTATTGGAAGAAGCAAGGCAAAAAGGTCGGTTTGCTCGGCGGTGACCACAGCACGCCCCTGCCCTATCATCAACACCTTATTAATAAAGGTGTCAAATACGGCGTTTTGCACGTTGACGCGCACAGCGACCTGCGTGATTGTTTTGAAGGATTCAAGTATTCACACGCATCCATATTCTTCAACGTTATGCAACTTGAAAATGTTGAGAAGCTGGTGCAGGTGGCAATTCGCGACTACTGTCATCAGGAGAAGCAGTTGGTACAAGATTCAAACGGCCGCATCAAGGTGTTTTACGACCGCGACAACCGTCGCCGTATGTACGAAGGCGCCACATGGAAGCAAATTTGCGACGAAATCATAGACGCATTGCCTGAAAAGGTATATATTTCAGTCGATATCGACGGCTTGGATCCGAAACTCTGTCCAAACACAGGAACTCCGGTCCCCGGCGGAATGGAATACGAGGAATTGATGTATCTGCTTAACAGAATCAAGGAATCAGGAAAAGAAATTCTTGGCTTTGATTTGTGCGAGGTCTCGCCAGGTGAAGGCACCGAATGGGACGGAAATGTTGGTGCGAGAGTGCTGTACCACCTCTGCGGAGTTATTTAATCTCACGCAGAGATAGCGGAAATAGCAGAAATCACTGAATAACAAAAAAGCCCACTTGTGGGCTTTTTTTAATATTATCATTTCCGTTGTTTCTGCTATTTCTGCGTGGGAAACTATTCCATATTGGTGTACACCGCCTGAACGTCTTCGTCGTCTTCGACTTTGTCGAGGAAGTTCATGATGCTTTCAATCTGTTCGTCGTTGAAAGCAACAGGGTTGTTGGCGAAACGCTGAAGGTTAGCCTTGATGATGTTAATCTTCATGCCTTCCAAAGCCTCATGCATTGTGCCGTAAGCTGTCCAGTCGCTGTAGACAAATGTGCCGTCTTCTGTCTCCTCAATCTCTTCCAAACCAGCGTCGATAAGTTCGAGCTCGAGATCATCCTTGCTCATTCCGGCAGGAATTTCAATCTGGAACACAGCCTTGCGTGTGAACATATATTCAAGCTGACCTGTCTTGAGAAGTTCGCCACCGGCTTTGTTGAAATATGAACGGACATTAGCAACTGTACGTGTTGTGTTGTCGGTGGCGCATTCCACTACACAGAGGACACCGTGAGGGCCCTTGCCTTCGTAAACGATTTCAACCATATCGGCCGTGCTCTTATCGGTAGCACGTTTGATAGCTGCATCGATGTTATCTTTTGGCATATTTTCCGCTTTGGCGTTCAAGATAGCCTGACGGAGTTTAGGGTTCATATCTGGATCCGGACCGCCTTCTTTTGCTGCGATTGTGATAATTTTTCCAAGTTTCGGGAACACTCTTGACATGTGACCCCATCTTTTCATCTTAGCCGCCTTGCGGTATTCAAATGCTCTTCCCATTTTATTACAATTTTATTTTTCGGCCGCAAAGTTAAGAAAAAAAATGTTTGGTTACTATTAAATATGAAAAAAATTAGCCATTAGGTATTAGCCACTAGCCATTAGCAAGTCTACAGAACATATCTAATGGCTAACAGCTAATGGCTAATGGCTAAGTCTTCTGCTTTTTCTTTTTCGCTGCCGGAAACAACACATTATTTAATATCAGACGATAACCGGGCGAGTTGGGGTGCATGTCTAGCTCTGTCGGTGGGTCGCCCACCAGATGCTGATAATCCTCAGGGTCGTGACCGCCTAGGAACGTCCAGAAACCATTGCCGAAATCACCGTGTATGTAGCGATCTTCTTCAAGCGCCGCGTTGTCGCCCAAAACAACAACAGTAGGCTTTACGTATTTTTTGTCGAAAGCGGTTGTCTGGCCCATAAATCCCTTAATCAGTTTTTCATGGCATTGCGTAAGCATTGTCGGCACTGGGTCCCATTTTGCGGAGAAATCGAATAACAAAAAGAAATCGTTGCCTTCTTTTACTGATTTCGATCGGTGCAAAGTAACATCGATATTCGACACCTCGTATTCCTGAGGGTTTGTCGACACGGTGAAGTCGGTGAATGCGAAACAGTTATCATAGTTCAGACGCCCAGGATCACCAGGGCGGATGGCGTCGCCGTCGAACATCACATCACAAATATCAAGCCCTTCAGCGGCTAATGCGATATCAAAACTGTCGGGAGCGGAGCACATTGCAAAGAGATATCCCCCACCCGCCACGAAGTCACGGATTTTCTTCACCACTGCCAGCTTCAGCTGCGAGACCTTGGTAAAACCATGTCTGCGTGCCGTTTCCTCCTGCTTTTTCACATCCTCCTGATACCAGGGATAATTGCGGTAACGTGCCCAAAACTTACCATATTGACCTGTAAAATCCTCGTGATGCATATGCAGCCAATCGTAAGTTGGCAAAACGCCGTCCAGCACTTCATCGTCGTAAATTATATCGTATGGAATCTCGGCATAAGTCAAAACCAGCGTCACGGCATCATCCCATGGGAGGATATTCTTGGGCGCATAGACGGCCAGACGCGGCACTTTTTGCAGTTTCATCTCGTCCATATTGGCTCCAGGATCGGCAATTTCAGCCAGAATAGCGTCGGCCTGCACATCGGCAATCACTTGATACGACACATTGCGCAGCTTGCATTCACGCTCGAACATTTCATGATAAGGCAATAAATAGCTGCCACCCTTGTAATTGAGCAGCCAGCTAATCTCCACCTCGCGTTGCAGCACCCAATAGGCCACTCCGTAGGCTTTCAGGTGGTTTGTCTGGGTGTCATCCATGGGAATCAGGATGTAGGCGGCGAAGATTTTCGGCACAGCCAACATCATGATTATCAATAGGATAATATATCTTTTAATATTTTTCATCTTTATCAAAATAATAATGCAAAGATAGCAAAAAGCCATTAGTCATTAGCCATTAGCCATTAGTTTTTTTGGTTTTTTGTGTTATTGAATGATTAATTTTGTATTTTTGCGAATTGTTTGAATCTATAATTTATATACGTAATAATATGGAAAACACAACATTAAAAAAGACTGCATTGAACGCAATGCACTATGAAATGGGCGCCAAAATGGTTCCATTTGCAGGTTTCGACATGCCAGTTCAGTTTGAAGGCGTGAACGTTGAACACGAGACAGTCCGCAAGGGCGTTGGTGTTTTCGACGTGTCACACATGGGCGAATTCCGCGCAAAAGGTCCTAAGGCTTTCGCATTGGTACAGCGCTGCACCTCAAACGACGTGGCGGCATTGGTTGACGGCAAGGTTCAGTACACCTGCCTCCCGAACGGCAAAGGCGGCATCGTCGACGATATGCTCGTTTACCGCGTGTCAGCTGACGAATATTTCATGGTTCCTAA
>Ga0129307_1001101_pt1 | contig 32366 bp, 28 predicted proteins | sample P1105metagenome_FD_94437 | JGI IMG/M metagenome (GOLD analysis project Ga0129307, IMG submission 94437) | Capybara group fecal microbial communities from Wisconsin, USA - P1105 metagenome | ecosystem: Host-associated > Mammals > Digestive system > Large intestine > Fecal | place: USA: Wisconsin...
AAACAATTGTTTAAAGCAGGTGAAAAATTAGCTCAAGGCGATGTTGATTATAAGATCAATTTAACTGCTCTTATCGGTGATTACAAAAAACACGGAGAGAATTTAAACAATCTTTCGAAAGCCGTAAACAATGCAGTTGAAGAAAGAATGAAGAGCGAGAGAATGAAGACAGAGCTTATCACCAATGTTTCTCATGATCTTAAAACTCCTCTTACTTCGGTAATCAATTATTCGGATCTGATTAACAGAGAAATCGAATCAATTGAGTCGAATCAAGCTGATTATGAACATATCGAAAAAATATCAGAATATTCGGAAGTATTAAACAGACAGTCATATAAATTAAAACATTTGCTGGAAGATCTTGTAGAAGTATCCAAGGCTTCAAGCGGCAACATGGAATTACACATTGAAAGACTTGATGCCGGAACGATTCTTTCTCAGGCACTCGGAGAATATGAAGAGCGTTTCGAAGAAAAAAATCTTGAAACAATTCTAAATGATTGCGAAGAAGGATTGTATGTAAAAGCCGACAGCAGAAAACTTTGGCGAGTAACGGACAATCTTTTACAAAACATTTATAAATATGCGCTTCCGGGAACCAGAGTATTTCTCGAAGCAAAAGAAATCGACGGAAAAATAAGTCTTACTTTTAAGAATACATCCAGGGACATTATTACTGTTTCTGCAGAAGAACTGACCGAAAGATTTACAAGAAACGATGATTCAAGACATACCGAAGGCAACGGCCTCGGCCTTGCAATTGCCAAAACACTGACCGAAGCGATGGGCGGTAAATTTACGCTTAATACCGACGGAGATTTGTTTAAGGTAACCGTTATATTTGATAAAGATACAGAAAAAGATACAGAAAAAGAAGCAGATACATATACCGAAACATCTGAAAATTCAGATTCAGTTTAGTAACCAAACAGTCCATTATAAAAAACAAATTACTAAGGAGATGATGCCTATTCCACTGAAATAACCTTCTAAACCAAATAAAATGTTGCGTTAAAGGGATTGTCGTTTTGACAATCCTTTTTTTTCTTGAATAAGAAAAAGAAATTTGATAGCATATAAAAAACTACCCAATTAGTAGGCAATAATTTATATTTCCAATCGGAGTCAAAAAATACAATGAAAGAGATCAATTATGAAGAACTTAAGCGTTGGCCGGAAGATTCATATGCTTTTATAGATATACGAGATGAAGGATTAAGAAACTATGGTGTTATTTCCGGAGCCATAGAGGCAGAACTTAATGATGATTTAAGTATTATGAAAGATAAAGCTGCTTCAATTTCTTTTGATAAAAAACTGATTTTTTATTGTGAGATAGGAAGAAAAACCAGAGAGCTTGAAGTCGAAGACATTCTGCCTGACAGGGAATGTTACAGCCTTGAAGGCGGGTATATAGGATATGTAAGATCTTTGATGAATAACGAAGGCGATTTAGGTGAAAGACAGCACAAAGCGGAAGAAAGCATAAGAAAGAAATTTCACAAGCAATTATTCACTCCTTTCGCAAAAGCGTGCAAAACATATAAGTTAATAGAAGAAGGGGATTGCATCGCCGTTTGTATTTCCGGAGGAAAAGATTCGATGCTTATGGCCAAACTTTTTCAGGAGATTCAAAGACACAGACAATGCAATTTTGAACTCAAGTTTTTGGTAATGGACCCGGGATATAACAAAGATAACAGGGCTTTAATTGAAAGTAATGCCAAAACACTTGGTATTCCGATTACGATCTTTGAAAGTGATATATTTGATGCTGTAGATTCGATTGAAAAAAGTCCATGTTATATATGTGCCAGAATGCGCAGAGGTTATTTGTACAGTAAAGCAAAAGAAATAGGGTGCAACAAGATTTCACTCGGACATCATTATGATGATGTTATAGAGACGATTCTTATGGGTATGCTTCACGGCGCTCAGATTCAGACGATGATGCCCAAACTACACAGTACGAATTTTGAAGGAATGGAACTTATCCGTCCTCTTTATTTGGTCAGAGAAAAAGATATATGTGCATGGAGGGATTATAATGATTTGCATTTTCTCCAATGTGCCTGTCATTTTACCGATACATGTACAACATGTCATGAAGACGGAACTACATCATCAAAACGTCTTGAGACCAAAAAGCTTATTGCTTCTTTGAAAAAAGACAATCCCTTTATTGAAGCCAATATTTTTAAAAGTGTGGAAAATGTAAACCTCGATACTGTTGTAGCGTATAAAAAAGACGGGGTTCGTCATCATTTTCTGGATGAATATTAATGCGATTTTATGCAAAAGGAGTGTTATATGAGCGTATACGAAAGACTTTCCAAATTTAAAGACAACGAATACAGGGAATTTCAAAGCAAACTGGTTCCTAATATTTCGAAAGATACAATCCTCGGAGTCAGGACTCCGGATATGAGGAATATTGCAAAAGAAGTATTCGGTACCAAAGAAGGTAATGATTTTTTGAAAAAACTTCCGCATAAATATTATGAGGAAAATCTCGTGCATTTCTTTTTAATAGCCATGATAAAGGATTTTGACGAATGCATTAAAGAGACTGAAAGATTCCTGCCTTACATAGACTGCTGGCCTGTTTGTGACCAGTCAAGTCCCAAGGTATTCAAAAAGAAACATGAAGAATTATTGCCCTATATTAAGAAATGGATTGATTCCGATCATGTATATACCGCGAGATTCGGCATTAGAATGCTTATGAATGAATTCCTGGACAAGGATTTCAAACCGGAATATCTAAAATGGGTTTGTGCAAAAAAAGGCGAAGACTATTATTTAAAAATGATGGTTGCCTGGTACTTTGCGACAGCTCTTGCCAAACAGTATGATGCAAGCATAGTATATTTCGAAAAAAGAAAACTTGATGAATGGTGTCATAAGAAAGCCATTCAGAAGGCAATTGAAAGTTATCGTGTAAGCGATGAACATAAAGATTATCTGCGCTCGCTGAAATAAATACGGTAATCTTTATAAGTTTGTAAATCGAAGATTAATGATTTTGCAAACATCGGATAAACATTCAAATTATGTATATCTTTGAAAAAAGCACTGTTTTATGGTAAAATAACTATGTATGTGCAAAACGCATCAAATAATGACTTTAATGAAGAGATATACTTTAAATGAACGAATTTAAAAAGACCAAAAATTTAATTTGGGAATTAGCCAAGAACGATTTTAAGAAAAGGTACGCAGGAAGCTCGCTCGGAAGAGTATGGGCTTTTGTTCAGCCTCTTGTTACAGTCGTTCTTTATTATTTTGTATTTGGAAAAATTATGCCGTCAAGAGCGCAGAACACGGATGTGCCGTATGTTCTTTGGCTCACAGCAGGTTTGGTACCTTGGTTTTTCTTAAATGAAGCGGTTACTACAGGCGCCAATGCCATGAATGAATATAATTATCTTGTAAAGAAACTTGTATTCAAGGTTGGGATTTTGCCTTTTATTAAGACAATTTCCGCGACGTTCATTCATATTTTCTTTGTGTTTGTTCTGCTTGTGATGTATTTTGCGTACAGATTCAAACCTACTCCTCAACTTATTCAGCTATTGTATTATTCGTTCTGTCTGTTTATGCTGGTTCTTGCCATAACATATACGACAAGCTCCGTGACAGTGTTCTTTAAGGATCTTTTGCAGATTATTAATATCCTTTTGCAGGTTGGCATGTGGGGCACTCCGATTTTATGGCAGCTTACCATGGTACCGGAGAGGCTTCGCCCTATATTCAGATTCAATCCGGTTTATTACATAATTGAAGGTTACAGAAGCACACTTTTTGAAGGAACGTGGGTACATGAGAGATGGCTTGATACTTTGGTTTTCTGGGGAATAGTTGCCCTGCTTTTCACCATCGGAGCGTATGTATTTAAGAAACTTCGTCCTTTATTTGCTGATGTTTTGTAATTATTCATATCATAATATTTTTGATTTGGTTTTCTGATTGCGATTGCTATGATTGAATAAAATTTTGAATCACGGGACAGTATTTTATATGAGTGAAAATGAAGTAAAAAATTTGAATAATGAACTTTCAATAGATGTTCAAAATGTTACAAAAGTTTATAGCCTTTACAAGCGTCCTTCGGACAGACTGATTGATACATTTCATTTAATGCCATGGAAGAAATATCCAAAAAATCTGGCATTAAATGATGTTTCTTTTAGTGTAAAAAAAGGAGAAACCGTTGGAATTATCGGAACCAACGGATCCGGTAAATCGACGATTTTAAAGATTATAACCGGAGTTCTTACTCCAACAAAGGGAAAGGCTTTAGTTGAAGGCAGAATATCCGCACTTCTTGAACTTGGCGCAGGATTTAATGCTGAATACACAGGTGTTGAAAATGTTTATTTGAATGGCACCATGATGGGACTTACGAAGGAAGAGATAGAGAAAAAACTTCCTGAGATTCTTGAATTTGCGGATATCGGAGAATATGTTTACTCACCGGTTAAGACTTATTCGTCCGGTATGTTTGTGCGTCTTGCATTTGCGGTTGCTATCAATATTGACCCCGAGATTTTAATTGTAGATGAAGCTTTGTCTGTGGGTGACGTATTTTTCCAGGCCAAATGTTACAGAAAATTTGAAGAGTTTAAAAGACAGGGGAAAACCATTCTTTTTGTATCACATGATTTAAGCAGTATTGCGAAGTATTGCGACAGGGTAATTCTTTTAAACAAAGGCGACAAGCTCGGTGAAGGTTCTCCTAAGGAAATGATTGACCTTTACAAGCAGGTTTTGGTTGGCCAATACAAAGACGAGGATGCATCAAATGTTAAGGAAGGATTAAATACAGATACTCTTGAATACGGTTCGAAAAAGGCAAAGATACTTGACTGTAAAGTGTTTGATCATACAGGTAAAAACACGAATGCAATTATTAAAGGTACTTCTTTTAAAATTGTGCTTGAAGCAGAAGTATATGAGGATCTTGAGGCTCCTATATTTGCATTTACTTTAAAAAATGTGCAGGGAACCGAAATTACAGGAACCAATACTATGATTGAAAAGAAGATTACCGAAGGAATAAAAGGCGGAACCAAGCTAACCATTGAATACATTCAGGACATGAATCTTCAGGGCGGCGAATATCTTTTGTCACTCGGCCTGACGGGATTTGAAAAAGGTGAGTTTACCGTATATCACAGACTTTATGACTGTATCAACATAACGGTTGTATCCGACAAAGATTCTGTCGGCTATTATGACATGAATTCTGAAGTTAACATAACATATCATTAAGAATAATTGGTTTACATAAATGGATAATATGAAAATCGGAAAAGTGAATATTGATTTGAAGCATTATCCCGGAGAGGATTTTTATTCGGAAGGAGAGATAGAAGATCGCCTTCTTAAAATCTGTGAAGAAAACACTCCCGATAAATTCAGAAAAATAATAGAGGATAATTCCGAATGGGCTTTTCTTTATCATCTTTCGACACAAAGGCAGAATATTGTATCGTGGCTGCCCATTACTAAGAATGATAAAGTTTTGGAAATCGGAGCCGGTCCCGGAGCCATAACCGGAGAATTATGTAAACTAGCCCAAAACGTCGATGCAATCGATTTGTCGTTAAAGAGAAGCAGAATGAATGCCAATCGTAATAAAGAATGCGATAATCTTTCCATTAAAGTCGGAAATTTCAAGGATATCGAACCCGAACTGGATTGTGATTACGACTGGATCATGTTAATCGGTGTCTTTGAATACGCAGCTTTGTATATCGGCGGGGACACTGCTTACGAAGATTTTTTAAATATAATTAAAAAGCATGTAAAAAAAGGCGGACGTATTGTTATTGCCATAGAAAACAGATTGGGACTTAAATATTTTGCAGGATGCAAGGAAGATCATACCTGTGTATTTTTTGACGGAATCGAGAATTATAAGGATGATTCGCATGTCAGAACTTTTTCAAAAAAAGGCCTTGAAAAGATATTCAATAAGGTTGACATAACTGATTATCATTTTTATTTTCCTTATCCGGATTATAAACTTCCCAATACCGTTTTCTCCGAGAAGAGACTTCCGATGCTCGGTGAATTGAGAGACAATATCAGAAATTTCGATCAGGACAGACTTCTTTTATTCAATGAGACCAAAGCTTTTGACGGAATGATTGAAGAGGGTATGTTCCCGGATTTTTCCAATTCTTTTGAAGTCATTATCGGTCCCGATATTAATGTTTCATACGCGAAATATTCGATGGAGCGCGATGACAAATTTTGTGTTAAAACACGTATTATTAATGACGGACTATTAAAGAAAGTTGAAAAATCCTCTGTTTATGAATCTGGAAAAGAGCATATTTCCAATATTAAGAAGGCAGCGGATGAACTTTCAAAGCGATATAAGGATTCGGATCTTAAGATAAATGAGATACTCGATTTTGATGAAGAATCAGGAAAAATAGTATTTGAATATGTTGAAGGAAATACACTCGAAACATTGCTTGATGAGTGTGTTAAAGCCGATGACAAAGACGGCTTCGTTAAGCTTTTCGAGAAGTATAAATCATACGTTTCGTTTAATGATGAATATCCGGTATCGGATGATGATTTCATCTTTTCAAATGTAATGGTTAACGCTGATGTCTGGACTTTGATTGATTTTGAGTGGGTAAGATTCGAAAAAGGTAATGCCGCAGAGACGATTAATCGTGCGATAAACAATTATCTGCTTCCCGGAAATTTCAGATCAAGGATAAAAGAATGGATTGAGTGTATCGAAGACTTCGATGAGGATTCTTTTATAAAGAACAGAGTGCTTGGCGATAATAAGGCTTTATCCACAATCAGACACAACATCGGAAAAGGTATTTATGAATTAAATTATCTTACCGACAGAGTTGCCGCGCTTAATATGAGATTCCAGATTTACGAGGATATGGGTGAAGGATTCAGGGAAGAGAATTCATATTACCTGGTTGACATAAAAAAACATGGTCCGAATATTCTTTTAAACATTCCGATTAAGGAAGGATTGGTAAATTTAAGACTTGATCCCGGAGATAAACCCGTCAGATTTTATGTTAACCAAATATGCTTAAATGACGAAGATGTCACCGATAAGCTTATCGGAATAAATAAAAACGGATGTATGGATATTCGTTCCTGCATACAGAAGAACAACACTTTTGTTTTCAGAAAAAACGATCCGCATATAAAACTGCCGATTAAAGGTTTAAATGCCAAAGCCGGAGATATATTGAAAGTGGATTGCAGGGCAGAGTACATATTCTGAATTAAGTTTACATAATTATGATAGCGATTAGTATACTTCAATGCATTTTGTATTTGTTTGTCATTCCCTTTTGCATGGGAATAACATTTACAAAACATTTTGATGAAAAATATAATACTGTCGGAAATATTTTAACCTGCGGCTTTTTAAGCGAACTGGCTGTTTTTCAGGTTCTTTTTCTTTTGTTCTATAAACTCGATAGAAACCTTGCAGAGCTGACATGGGCATCTTCATCAATTCTTTTTGTGGTTTCGCTTGTTTCCATTATTTTCGGATTTAAATCTATAAAAAAGATTGCTTTGCCTAAATTTGATTTAGGTTTTCTGGTGTTTGTTTTATTCAGCGTTTACTTGGTTGTAATGAGAAATTTACAGGGTGTAAATGACGGTGATGATTCTTTTGTTATAGGCAATGCTTTAACGACCCTTACCACGAATTATTTTTATAAAATCGACTATTATACCGGAAAATTCATAACAAGCACATCTTATTCAAGACACATGATTGCGTCCAATTCGATATTTATTGCATTTCTTTCAAAGGTTACATTTATTCATCCTGCGATTCTTGCTCATCGTATCCTCGGAAGTTTTGTTCTTATTCTTCACAATGCGATTATTTACAATATTTCCGTTCTTTTGTTTGATGATAAAAAAGAAAAATACAGAAGCGTATTTGCTTCTTTTGTTTCCCTTATGACCATATGGGATTTTCATTCTTATCTTACCGATTCGACTTTTATTTTATCGCGTGCATGGCAGGGGAAAGCGCAGTTTGTTGCATTAAGCATTCCGTTTGCAATCATGCTTCTTTTGATGATAGGAGAGAATGCGGGTAAGAAAAATATTATTTATGTATTTATTGCCGTACTTTGCACGGCTTCCGTATCCATGACGCCTGCCGCGATTGTTCTTTTGACATTAAGTCTGGCTGTGGGAAGCGTGTGTGTCGGAATAGCCGTTAAAAAAATCGGTGTTATATTAAAGATGATTCCGGCACTTAGCCCCATGGCAGCTTTTGCGGTCTTGTTTTATTTGTTTTTAAAGTGATTTGAGGAAAGATTATGTTGGAAAGCAATCTCAATCCTTTTGAAATAATTAAATTATATTCAGGTAATACGACATTCATGCTGATGTTCGCTCTTTCCCTTATTTACCTTTGGGTATTTGAAAAAGATAAGGTTAAGAAAGCGGTACTCGTAATTTTGTCGGTAACATTGCTTGTTCTTTTTGTGCTGCCTCCGTTTGCCTACTTTTTTATGGACAGAATGGATGAGAGCGGAACATATTATCGATTCCTTTGGCTTATACCGACAACGCTCGTATCTTCTTATACCGTATTTTGCATTCTCGATCGATTCAAGAATAAATTTATCAAAACGGGTGCATTTGCGATTGTTACCGTATGTGTAATGATCGGCGGGGTTTTTATGTATGAATCGCCGACATTTTATGATGCAGAAAATCTTTATGAGATACCGGATTGTGTCATCGATATGTGTGACGATATTTTGATTTATGAAAGAGAGTATGAAGTTGTTTTCCCTGATGAAATACTTCAATATCCGAGACTTTACAGTGCTTATATAGTGATGCCTTACGGTTTTGAAATGCTGCAGTTCCAATACGGCAGAAACGATGACATTCATGAGGAAATGATAAAGGATACTTTAAATGTTCCTTATCTTGCTGCTCTTTGCGAAGGCAAACACGTGCATTATATTGTAATTAACCAAAACAAAAAACTAGACGGTAAATTTGAAGATTACAATTACGAATTTGTCGGTGAATACGGCGATTACAGAATGTATAAATCCACAACGATGTTTTTCGGTCCGTGGGAAGAATATGAGGAATGGTTAGCAGCCCATGAGTGAACGAAAATTTGATACAAAACTTGTTCCGGAAAAGTTTTACGTTGATTTTTCCAAATTGCTTGCAGCGATATCTCATGTTTCAAAAAAGACTGCGGATTCTCATCTTTTGGAAAATGAAAAAAACTGGGGTGAGTATTTTTCAAAACAAAATACAGAGTATATCGAAAAGCAGTACGAACTTGAAATGCTTCAATACGGTTCGTACAGAAAAATCTTATCGAATATTTTTATGAAGAATCAAAAATTCTGTGCGGCGAGAAACAGCTGTGAAGTAATATCTGTTTATAACGCACTTGCCGATCTTAAACTTGTCGATGAGAATACATCTTTCCCAAAACTTTTGAATTATTTCGAAAAGAAAGAAAGCATTTTAAAAGGTTATTTCGGTACATCTTTCTTTGGGCTTATCAAGTTTTTTAAAAAGTTTGATTTTCCGGTTGAATATTTAATCGGAAAACACATAACAGAAGAAAACTTAAACAGAATTCAAAACGAATACGAGACATTTATTTTTATGTCTTTTAACAATAAAGACAATATCGCGGATATGATTCATACGATGAGTATCACCAAAGAAGAAAAGGGTTATTTCATTCATAATTCATATGCAAAACCCATTTTCTTTGAAAGCCTTTATGAGGCGGTTATAAAATACAACGAAGTATTCGGGTGGGTTTCAAAGCCGATAATAGTAATGGGTATCAGAAAACCGGATGATTTGAATAAAAAAATATTATTATAGGATTTAGATTATGAAAAAGAAACGTTTGAATTTTTGTATTTTAATTACATTTTTGGCTGTTTTGCTTCTCGGAGGCTGTCAGAAGACTTTTAATTTTGACAGCGACAATTCTACTATAGTTCCCGACGGCATAAAAATCAATTACGAATCGGATGTGGAATTTAACATTAATGACGGTTCGAATTCCGTTATGGTTGAGACAGAAGAGTCTGATGAAGATTCAAATATAAAAGATGATGAATCGGATGATGATTCAAAGACGAACGATACAAATTCGGGTAATATTTTTGAAGAATCGAATACAAATGATTCTGATGTAAGTAATAAAGATACTAATGATTCCGGTTCGGAAGATGATGTATTAGTTGATGCGAATGAAATGACTGATGATGTCAATTCATCTGAATCGAGCAATATTGAAGGAGATATCGCTTCGGATATAAGTGTCAGCGAAGACGGCGAATACACTTCAAAAGAAGAAGTGGCATTGTATATACATTTATATAATCATCTCCCCTCTAACTTCATCACCAAGAATGAAGCCAAGGATCTCGGATGGGACAGCGGTGCAGGCAATCTTAACAAAGTAGCACCGGGTAAAAGTATAGGCGGGGATAAGTTTGGCAACAGAGAAGGCCTTCTTCCGAAGAAAGACAAGAGAGTTTATTACGAATGTGACATAGATTACGTTAAGGGAAAAAGAAACGGAAAACGAATCGTATTTTCCAATGACGGTCTTGTTTATTACACGGAAGATCATTATCAGACTTTTGAATTATTGTATGAGTAAACGGATTTATTAATATGAGCTTAAAGAAATTCTTTGAAGATGAGAAAAAACAGAATATTTTGCTTCTTGCTTTAAGCGCTGTTGTAATGTGTTTATGGATTCCCTTGGCAATTACGAAGAATGTGGCTTATGACCAGGGTTATACGGTAGCCATGGTGCGACATTCTTTTTCGGATATAATACGTCTTTGCTCAAATGACGTTCATTCGCCGCTTTATTATTTTATAGCAAAGATCTTTTATCATTTATTTTTTAATCATATTTTCGGACTCAAGATTTGTTCCCTGTTATTTATGGGATTTTATTTCTGGCTTTTGAGCGTTCCTTTTAAGAAAGAATTCGGCTTTAAAATGTCTTTGGCGATGATTGTTCTTTCATCATTTTTTCCGACTTTTTTAATTCACAATACAGAACCCAGAATGTATGCGATGTCAATCGCAATATTTTCTCTTACGGTTTTCATGGCGGTAAAGATACTTAAAGAATTTAAGATTTCATATGCGATTATTTTTTTTATCGCATCTTCATTTTCAACCTATATTCATACTTATACGATGCTTGCCACGGTCCTTCTTTATATTGTTATGGCCGTAGCGATTATAATCATAAAAGAAGACAAAAAGAAAAAAATATTTTGGTTTTTGATTAATTCAATCTGTGTTTCTCTGCTTTACCTTCCCTGGCTTTTTTCATTAATGTCTCAATTCGGAAAAAAATCAGAGGGATTGAATACGGAATATGATGCAGTTTTCTTTATAAATGATACTGTTTACGAATTGTTTTCATCAATCATGTATCCGAAAAAATGGCAGGTGGCAATATGGATTCTGATTCTTCTGATATCCTTTGTATTTTTGATTGTAAAGAAAAGCAAATACATAAAATATGTGATTTTAACTTATGCTTCACTTTTCATTCTTTGTTTTGTGGGAATCTTTTTATCTGTAAACAATTCGCCCTGCTACATGGGAAGATATATTTCATGCCTTGCACCCTTGATTCTCTTTGGCGTTGCAGCCGGTATGAAAGAAATAAAAAGCAAATGGATATTCACGGCAATTCTTTTGCTTTCTCTGATGGCGGGAGTTCTTGTTTACAGAGACAGAATAAGATACGAATATGAGAGCAGTATTGATGAATATATAGCTTACGCCAATGAGAATTTCAAAGAAGATGATGCAATACTTTACGCGGATTTACACAATGATTATTTAAGTATATATTATCCGGATGCATATTCGTTTATATACGGTTTCAGGGATGATTTTAATCCTTTTGACAATGATGAAACTTTTACGGATATTAACCAGTTAAAACAAGTTAAAGGAGATGTATATTTAATCTGTTTTGACAATAAAAACCCTGACTGGTTTCTTTCATGCGAATACGAGAAAAAATACGGATTTCATTTCCTTTATTATGATTTTTCCATTTACAGGATTTATAATTTCTAAAAAAACGAATCCCTTAAGGAATTCGTTTTTTTATCTGTTAATTAAATTAACGAAACAGTTTCTCCGGGCTTTATTGTGATTGTTTTATCTGAAAGATCAACCCAAATTTCAATAAGAGTGGGATTGTAAACTTTCTTTCCGTCTGCAAAGAATTCAAGTGAGCGGGTAGCATTGATATAATTATAAATTTCCATATTCGTTGCATACCAGATGTAATCTCTGCCGCTCATCATTTTGCAGAATTCTTCTATATCCGTCCAGTTGCCGGATCTTCCGAATTCATAACTGTGTCCCCATACATACATTAAGGGAAGCTCGATATATCCCGGACAATCAAGGAATTGATTTCCGAGATCCTTTAAGCAAGCATCTGCCTGATGGCAAGTAGGTTTCCAGTCAAGAAAATCCTGCGGAGGGAAGAAACCGTATGTTGCATCAACGCCTCTTGAATATTTGATTCCTATGGTTTTTAATATGTTCATTATCCGCTCGTTATGCCAGCCGAATGCATATGCGGCACCTTGTACGAGTTTGCCGGTTAAAGCTTCCAGAGCTTTCCTGTCTTCAAGGAATTCGTTGACTATCATCACATCCGTGAGAGTGGCGATATATTTGTGATCGACACCGTGAACGGCAACTTCGTGATTCTTATAAACTTCTTTAACTTCTTCGGGTTTAACATAAATATTCCCGTCGCTGTTTTGATCTGCGGTTACACCGAGGGTTCCGCTGTTTATGTTAAAAGTACATTTCAGATTGTATTTATCAAATATTTCTATTAATCTTTTGTCAAAATTCTGGTTATCGTCAAAAGAAAATGTTAAAGCCTGTTTTTTGCCGCTTGGATACAGGAATTTCATGATAGTACTCCTTTTTGCTGTTAATAATCGTATGATTTTCTATGTAATTCAAAAATAAAAGCAAGGTATAAAAACCCTGCTTTTATAATATCACTTATGTGTTTACAAAACAATTTGAAAAGTATTATTCGTAGTCCACAACGTTGGTCCATGAAAGGAGGAATTCTCTTTCCTCGGCATTACCTTTAACAGACTGGCTGGCGGCAACGATGGGAAGCCATTTTTGAACGTACTGTTTTGCGGTATCGCTTTTTTTGCAGAAGATATCCAAATACTTATCGGCAATGTCTTTTTTGTTTTTAAGACAGAATGTGAGATAAGTTCTGGCTACATCCGCGGAAGCATTTCCGCTTGTTACATGTGCCCAGTCGATGATGTAGGCTTTATTGTCAGGTGTAATAATAACGTTTGAAGGAACGAAATCGCCGTGACATACCTTATCGTGCTCGGGAAGAGAAGCGAGTCTTGTATGAAGCTCATAACGGGTTGTTGCATCAAGTGTGGTTTCGCTGATCTTTCTTTGCATTTTTTCTTTTAATTTATTTAAATGAGGTACCTTCTTTGCGTGAATCTGCATTTGAAGGTCTACGAAAAGATTAAGATATTCATCGATTTTTTCGGGATGATCATCCATCATTTTCTGAAGAGTAACACCTTCAACGTATTCTGTTGCAATGGCCCATTTTCCGTCAATTTTGCAGACTTCTCTGACTCTTGGAATGTTAAGGCCGCAGTCTTCGACACGAGCCTGATTGCATGCCTCATTTAAAATATCCGCTTTTGAATACTCATTTGAAAATACCTTGATTGCAAGATTGCCGTCGCGGTATACAGTTTTGTTTTTTCTTTCAGCTATAACTTTATCAAGTTTCATATGTAAAACCCCCTTTTTTAAACTTCATCATGCTTTCCGTAGTATGCGTTAAGATACATTTTCTTGATTTCCTCGATAAGCGGATATCTGGGGTTGGCACCTGTGCACTGATCGTCAAATGCCTGCTCAGCCATTTCGTCAAGACGCTCAAGGAATTCTTTTTCATCTATACCGTAATCTGCGATAGTCTTCTTAATGCCGATTTTCTCTTTGAGTTCATCAATGGCTTTGATGAGGTTTTTAAGTTTGGCTTCGTCATCTTTTCCGCCGAGACCTAAATAATCGGCAACCATTGCGTATCTTGCAAGTGTATGAGGATGATCGTACTGTGAGAATGTACCCATCTTTGTGGGAACTTCACTTGCGTTGAATAAAAGTACTTCATCAAGCATCAATGCATTTGCCACGCCGTGAGGAATGTGATAGAAAGCACCGAGCTTATGAGCCATTGAGTGGCATACGCCAAGGAATGCATTTGCAAATGCCATACCTGCCATTGTAGCTGCATTGGCCATTTTTTCTCTGGCTTCGGGATCGTTGGGTCCGTTGTCGTAAGCTCTGGGGAGATACTCGAATATCATTTTAAGAGACTGAAGTGCGATACCGTCTGTGTAATCCGTAGCCATAATCGAAGCGATTGCTTCAAGGTTGTGAGATACAGCATCGATACCGGAAGCGCTTGTAAGTCCCTTGGGAGCGCTCATATGCATGTCTGCATCAACAATTGCCATATTGGGAAGAAGTTCATAATCTGCAAGAGGATATTTAACACCTGTCTGCTCGTCGGTAATAACTGCGAAAGGAGTAACTTCCGAACCTGTACCGGCAGAAGTGGGTATAGCTACGAAATAAGCTTTTTCACCCATCTTGGGGAATTCGTAGATTCTCTTTCTGATATCGCAGAATCTCATTGCCATATCAAGGAAATCTGCTTCGGGATGTTCGTAAAGCACCCACATAATCTTTGCAGCATCCATTGCCGAACCGCCGCCGAGTGCGATGATTGCATCGGGCTTGAATTCATTCATCTGAGTAGCGCCTTCTTTTGCACAAGCAAGAGTGGGGTCGGGTGCAACATTTGAGAATGTCTGGTGAATGATTCCGAGTTCGTCAAGTTTATCTGTAATGGGTTTTGTAAAGCCGTTTTCGAAAAGGAAAGTATCCGTAACGATAAAGGCTTTTTTCTTATTGTAATAGGTTTTGAGTTCTTCCAAAGCAACAGGAAGAGAACCCTTCTTCATATATACCTTTGCAGGTGTTCTGAACCAAAGCATATTCTGTCTCCTTTCGGCTACGGTCTTAATATTCAAAAGATGTTTAACTCCGACATTTTCGCTTACGGAGTTTCCTCCCCATGAACCGCATCCGAGTGTGAGAGAAGGATTGAGTTTGAAGTTGTAAAGATCGCCGATACCGCCGTGAGACGAAGGAGTATTGATAAGAATACGGCATGTCTTCATTCTTTCTGCAAATTCAGCGATTTTTTCCTTTTCTGTAATTGCATTAACATATAAAGAAGAAGTATGACCGTATCCGCCGTCTGCGATAAGTCTGTCAGCTTTGTTTAAAGCATCTGCAAAATTCTTTGCTTTGTACATAGCAAGAACAGGAGAGAGCTTTTCGTGAGCAAATTCTTCGGAAAGTTCCACGCTTTCGACTTCACCGATTAAGATCTTGGTTTTCTCGGGAACGTCAACGCCTGCCAAAGCAGCAATCTTATATGCTGACTGGCCTACAATCTTGGCATTGAGGGCACCGTTTATAAGGATTGTTTTCCTTACTTTGTCGATTTCGTCGGCTTTAAGGAAATAGCATCCTCTGTCTTTAAATTCTTTCTTGGCTTTTGTATATACTTTGGAGTCAACGATTACGGATTGTTCGGAAGCACAAATCATACCATTGTCAAAAGTTTTAGAATGGATGATAGAGTTAACTGCGAGAATAATATCTGCGCTTTCATCTATAATTGCAGGTGTATTTCCTGCGCCTACACCGATAGCGGGCTTTCCGCTTGAATAAGCGGCTTTGACCATTCCGGGACCGCCTGTTGCAAGAATAATATCGGCTTCACGCATTACAAGGTTGGTCATGTCAAGAGAGGGCATGTCAATCCATCTGATTATTCCCTCGGGTGCGCCTGCTTTTACTGCAGCCTCAAGCACAACCTTTGCGGCTGCAATTGTTGAAAGTTTTGCTCTCGGATGAGGGCTGAAGATAATTGCGTTTCTTGTTTTCAAAGCAATAAGAGCCTTGAAGATTGCAGTGGAAGTGGGGTTTGTAGTGGGAATAACTGCAGCGATTACACCGATGGGTTCAGCCACCTTTGTAATTCCGTATGCATCATCTTTTTCCACTACACCGCATGTCTTGGTGTCTTTGTACTTATTATAAATGTATTCTGCGGCATAATGATTTTTGATGACTTTGTCTTCAACAATTCCCATGCCGGTTTCTTCTACAGCCATCTTTGCGAGAGGGATTCTCTGCTTGTTGGCTGCCATGGCAGCTTCGAAGAAAATTTTGTCGACCTGTTCCTGAGAGTACTCTGCAAAAATCTTCTCAGCTTCTCTCAATTCGCTTAGGGCCTGTTCAAGTTTTTCGACGCCGTCGATAATTCCGTATTCTTTTACCATAATCGTGCTCCTTTCTTTCATGGACAAAAGATTGATAAAAAAATAACAATCTCATGTGACTTAAGTATAACACAAGAATTATAATTTGCAACTATTATTTTTTTTCTAAAAAAAGGCTTAAATAAAACACTTGCATACTTTGATTCTATTTGATATAATACACTTCGTTGACCGCTTAGGGGAATCATACAGTGGCAGTATCACGGTCTCCAAAACCGTTCACGGGAGTTCGAATCTCTCTTCCCCTGTTGAAAAAATCTCTCTGTTAATCAGAGAGATTTTTTATTTCCCGATTATTTATGTTTTCTTATGTTTGATTTTTCTCATGCGTCTTTAACGGGGCAGCGCAGTTGGGACATACATCACTCATTCCGACTACATATATACCGCCGCAATATTCGCATTTTTCCTGATCGACAAATGTTTCCGGGCATTCAACGGCTTTTTCGAAATATTTCCCTTTGAATGGATGAAAAGATGAGGATCTTATTGCCATAAATAATAAGAAGCCTGCTAAAACGATGGGATAAATCATTCTTCTGAAAGGAATGTATTTTTTCATCGCCACGGGTGTTAATTCATCGAAAGCTTCACTGATAGCTTCTCCTACGGAATAATTTTTGTTTGTTAATCCTTTTTGCAATTCATTATTAAATAATCCAGTTTCTTTATATGTAAGAATCTTATCGGTATCATCGCCCTGCATACCTTCCCAATACCAGTCATTAAAATCAGGATTGGGATTTGCGGGTTCGGAATACACTATAAGCCAGTGTTTTTCGTCATCAAATGCTTCAACATACAGTTCGTAAGCATATTGTTCCAAATCGGTATAATTGTTCATCCAGTATTCGTTATGTACGGTAATTATGCAGGGGGTTATACCGGTTTTGTCCTGAAATGCCAAAAGTGATTTTATAAGAGTATCTTCATCATCGATTACATTGGCTGTATCGGAAATCATAATGGAAGAGTTGTATTTTGAAATGTCAATTTTTCCCGGGAAATGACCCAAGCCGGGAATAAAGCCCAAAACAAATATCAGTATTACAATATACAGGAAAAAAGATATAAAAGAGGAAACGCGGTTTTTGCTATCGGATATATCATAATTTGAGTAAATAAATACAGGGGCATTGTTTCTGTAATATAAATATCTTTTTGCGCCCGGGAATTTACTGTTTGATACTCTGTTAAAAGATCTGCCTCGTGAACCGTGAGAAGACGAATGATGGCTTCCGCCGTGTGAACCGCCGCTGTGCGAACCGCCGCCTGATGAATGTGGCATTTTTTCACCCCTTTTACCTTTTTAAGTAAAATTAATATAACACAAAAAGCCTCCCGGGAAAAGGAGGCTTTTTGCTGTGTAAAAGGGGAATTCTTTCGGAATGATCTGTTTGTAAAATCAATTCGAATTACAATTAAGATTATATTGCCAACACCCATATAAATATACAAATATTTTGCTTAAAAATAAAAATATATTGCTTAAACTGCATTTTTGACACATTTTTTATGCCGTATTATAATATTCAAAACGGGGTTAATGTATGGAGAGTTATTTTACAATTTTTAATATAGTTCAAATAGCGGGAATAATGTTTACCGCATTTCTTTGCGTAATTATCGTACGCGAAAAATCATCGATGCATGACAAGCTGCTCGGATTGGTGGGCATCTGTATATTATTCGATCTGGTCGGTTATCTTTTTGAGATGAATTCAACCGGATTAAACGAGGCTTTGGTCTGTTCTAAAATAGAACTGTCTTCGTTTTTGCTGATAGCCACATTTATGACGGTTCTTGTGTTCAAACTTTGTAATGTGAATTTCGGACTTCCGATGCTTGTTATTTTGATTGTCTCCGATGTTATATTCAGTCTCTATTTTATCGGTTCGGATTTTGATAAAGTTTTTAAAGAAACATCTTTTATCGATTCGGGCATTTTCCCGCATCTGGTTGTGACACCCGGTATTGTATATGTCATCTTCCTTGCATACGTGGCTGCTTTATATCTTTTGCAGATTATTCTTATAATCGGAAGAACCAGAAATAAAGGAAACAAAATCGGCAAGGAATTTATTTTCCTGCTTCTTCCTTATATTTTTATGATTGTTTCATTCGCCTATTTCTTTACACCTTTTTATCCGGAGTATACATATATTCCTCTTCATGTTTCGCTGGTTTTGACTTTCGGACTTCAGACTTTTGTTATTTTCAGATTCCGTCTTTTCGACTCGGTTCTTACCGCGAAAGAGGATATTGTTAACGGTATTGAGGACGGACTTATTGTTATAGACGTCAGAAAGAATTTCCTTTATGCAAATGAAACCGCTTACGGCCTTGTACCTGAACTTACGATTCCAAGCATGGTTGAAAACATGATAAACAGGCTTTACCGTAACAATAAGAAGGTTTTGAATCTTGGCGGTAAAGAGTATCTTGTATCCGTTAAGCCTTTTTATGACAGAAAGATGCTTAAAGGTTACCACATCTGGATGTACGACAAGACAGAGGAGAACAAATACAACAAGAGTCTTATCGAACTTAAGGAACAGGCCGAGAGGGCTAACGAAGCCAAAACCGTATTCCTTGCAAATATGTCTCACGAAATCAGAACTCCCGTCAATGCCATCATGGGTTCTACGGAAATGATTTTAAGAGACAGGGACAAGAGCGAAAAAATCGAAGAACTTGCTTACAGCATTAAGAATGCTTCGCTTATCCTTATTTCCATCATCACAGAGATACTCGACTTCTCGAAAATTGAAGCCGGCAAAATGAGTGCTGCCGAAAATGAGTACGAGCCGGGCATACTTATAAAAGATATTACCGATTCGGTCAGAGATAAATTAAAAGAAAAGAATATAGATTTGTATGTCAATGTCAACGAAACGCTTCCCAAGGTATTAAGGGGCGATGAAGTACATGTCAGACAGGTCTTCACGAATGTATTAAACAATGCCGTAAAATATACTCAAAAGGGAAGTATTACGGTTAATGTTGACTGGAATCAGCAAAGCGGCATGGCACTCCTTCGTGCTTCGATTGCCGATACAGGTGTTGGAATCTCTGAGGAAGCTCTTCCCACTATCTTTGATTCGTTCCAGAGAGCCGATATGATAAAGAACAGAACAATTGAAGGTACCGGACTCGGACTTGCCATTACCAAAAGACTTGTCGAGAGTATGGGCGGCTCCATAAATGTAAAGAGTACCTACGGTGAGGGAAGTGTTTTCTCGTTTACATTATTCCAGAATGTCGTTGATTATACGCATACCGGAAAACTTTCCGAGATTGTTATTCCCACAAAAGGAGACGATACCAACGAATCCTTTATTGCACCCATGGCAAAGGTTCTTGCCGTTGATGACAACGCCACCAATATTAAGGTAATTCAGGGTATCCTTGCAATGTATCAGATAAAGGTTGATACAGCCATGAGCGGAAAGGAATGTCTCGAGAAAGTTGCAAAGAACCATTACCATCTGATTCTTATGGATCAGATGATGCCCATTATGGACGGTATCGAGACTGCAGAGCAGATAAGAAGACTTCCTCAAAAAGACAAGAGGAATGTTCCCATTGTTGCTTTGACAGCAAATGCCATAAGAGGTTCGAGAGAGATGTTCCTCGAAAAAGGTTTCCAGGACTATCTTTCAAAACCCATGAATATCAATCTTCTTGAAAATATATTGATTAAGTATCTTCCCGATGAATTTATTCATTTCGTTGATAAGGAAGATCCCAATTTGAAGGTAAGCAAAAACATTACCATTGCCGGTGTCGATACGCAGGCCGGTATCAAGAATTATAACAACAGCGTTTCCAGATACGTTCAGGTTCTTAAATATATTTATGATGACGGTGAAGCTCAGATTGAACGAATGGAAAGAATGATTAAAAACGAAGAATTCGAGCAGTATACATTCGAGACGCATGCTCTTAAAGGATTGGCTTTGGGCGTCGGTGCAAATGCTCTGGCTGAAAAGTCCAAAGATCTTGAGATGGCTGTAAGAGCGGGAGAGTATGAAAAGGTTAAGAAAGAAGCTTCGTCTCTTATTGAAGAATACAGAATGATTCTTGCCAATATAAAATTTGTGCTTGTTGACAACGGCATAGATCTCGGCAAAGAAGAAATTGAAGTTACCAAAGGCAGTATATCTTCCGAGGAAGAAAAGAAAGCTTTGCTCTCCTTGAAAGAAAGTCTTGAGATGCTTGACATGACCGAATCGGACAAGAAGATAACCGAATTGTTAAGCGTTCAGTCTACGGATGAAAAGAGAGAGAAATACAAAAAGATCAGAGCAGCCGTTAAAGAATTCGATTACGATGAAGCAATAATTATTGTGGACGGTATTTTGAAAGAAGGTTAAAAATGGGCATTGAAAGCGAAAAGAAAAGTATAGACGAAATGCTTAAGGAGTACAGGGAGGTTGTAACGGAGATTTCCAAATATCTTCCGTGGCTTCAGAGCAAGTCGGGAGAAAAACCGATGTCTTTATATACTCCCGAGGGAGCAGGCAATACAATTTCGATTCCCGTTTATGATTCAACTCTTTTATCATTTGTAAAGATGCTTGAAAAAACGGGCAGAATGAACAGAAATTATGATTATGTATATAAAAAATACAAGATTTATTCTACCGAAGACGAGATTAGTCTGATTCACAGAGCTGATTTAAAAGACATGGAGATGCTTTTTGCGATTCTTTCCAAATATGTTATTAAAGGAAGAACCAAAGGGGCGTACTGGAATGAAGCCATGGAAAACGGAGTGTTTTATGAAGTCGTCAAAAAGATGAAGGAACTTGTAGAATTCTGGACATTACCTATATAAAAAAAGACCTTGAAGGTCTTTTTTTATTTGTTTTTCTTTATGACTTTTCTTGTGTTTGTGTTCTTGTTATCGCTTTTCTTTTTATCCTTCAGCACATATTCGGAATTAAGAGTAACGACTCTTCCGAGCGATGTAACCTTAACGCTTTTAAGATCGCTTAAGAATTTTGAAAATCTGGTATATCCGTAATTTTCAAAATTAAATGAAGGATGAAGAGTTAAAAGCTTCTGATTAAGCTGTCCGGTGTTGCACGAATTCTTTTCGCAATCATTTAAAATATTGATAATATCGGTTTCGATTGCTTTAAGAGAAATTTCCGAATCCTTAAGAATTGCGGTAACCGTATTCTCTGTGAATTTAAGTTCGATATTTTTGAAATTCTCAAGGAATTTGGAGAATTTGGTATATCCGTAGTTTCTTATATCGAAAGCTGTGTCGTATTTTGTAATTCTTGAACCGAGTTCGCCGATATCCATTGCGCTTGAATTGATTCCGTTTTCCATAATGATTTTGCTGATAAGTGACTCAAGAGCGGGAAGAGGAGTAACGGCATCGGCTGAAACATTTTCCTCTGATGAGGTTTTGCCTTCTTCGTCGGTGTCTTCCTCATCGGATAACAAATCGATAAAGAAGAATCTTTCACAGGATACCCTGAAAGGTTCGGGAGTCTTTTGTTCACCCATTCCGATTACGGTCATGCCTGATTCCCTTAATCTCATGGCAAGTCTCGTGAAATCGGAATCGCTCGTTGCAAGACAAAATCCGTTAACGCTGCCCGAATAAAGAATATCCATTGCATCGATAATCATCGCGGAATCGGTTGAATTCTTGCCGGTTGTGTAATTGTATTGCTGAACGGGATTGATAGAATGAGATAAAAGAGCGTGTTTCCAGCTTCTGTTGTTTGCCTTGGTCAAATCACCGTAAAGTCTTTTGTAGGTGATTGTACCGTATTTGGAAAGCTCTTCAATAATGATTTTAATATATTTCGACGAGATATTATCCGCATCGATAAGCAAAGCGAATTTCTTTTCTTCCATATTTTCCCCCTCTTTATAAAAATGAGCCGGCATTCAATCTGTTTCGAATCCGACTCCGAATCGTGCAGGAAAAGGGATTTGAACCCTCACGAAGTTGCCTTCACACGGACCTGAACCGTGCGCGTCTGCCGTTCCGCCACTCCTGCATATCGCTATATTTTTAAAAAACCCTTGAAATAGTCTTTCAAGGGTTTTGTTTAATGCGGGAAATGGGACTTGAACCCACACGTCGTTGCCAACACTAGATCCTTAGTCTAGCCTGTCTGCCAATTCCAGCATCCCCGCATGTCTTTTAGCGACTTAAATATATTATCAAACGATTGAAGGAATGTCAATAAAGAAAAATAGAAAAAATTAAATATTAAAAGAGGAATTGCGATTTTTTTTTAGAATAATAACTTTGGATAGGCTTTTTGGGGTAAACGAAAATGACAATCAGAGAAAGAATAGAAAAAGAAGAAAAAGAAATTCTCAGTCCATATGCCTGCCTCAGTATGAATTCAAAGGGCAGAAAACGAGAGGAAGAACCCTGCGACATCAGGCCGGTATTTCAAAGAGACAGAGACAGAATTCTTCACAGCAAGTCTTTCAGGAGGCTTAAGGATAAGACTCAGGTATTCCTGCTTCCCGAAGGAGACCATTACAGAACAAGACTTACTCATACCCTTGAAGTATCTCAAAATGCCCGTACGATTGCCAAGGCATTAAGATTGAACGAAGATCTTGTTGAGGCCATAGCGCTCGGTCATGACCTGGGACATACTCCTTTTGGTCATTCAGGGGAAAGAATTTTAAATGAAATATGCCCGCATGGGTTTAAACATAATGAACAGAGCGTCAGAACGGTGGACATTCTTGAAAAAGATGGTCAGGGACTTAATCTGACATATGAAGTTCTGGACGGAATTTTGAATCATCAGACTTCCTGCATGCCATCGACGCTTGAAGGCAAAATCGTCAGACTTTCCGATAAGATTGCATATTTTCATCATGACATGGATGATGCCATCAGAGCAGGAATCCTTACTGAAGATGATGTTCCGATGGAAATAAGGAAAGTACTGGGATTTACGACAGGCGAAAGACTTGATCGTTTTATTCATGACATAGTTACGAATTCTTTGGGAAAAGACGATATAATAATGTCACCTCCCGTGGCTGAGAATATGGTTAAACTCAAAGAATTTATGTATGATTCCGTTTACAGGAATCCGGTTGCCAAAAAAGAGGAAGGCAGAGCCAAACTTCTTATAAGCAATCTTTACGATTATTATCTTGTTCACACCGCGGCTCTTCCCGACGAACTCAAAAAGCTGATGGAAAAGGGCGAGAGCGAGGAAAGAGTCGTTTGCGATCATATCGCCGGAATGACAGACAGATTTGCCATAGCAAAATTCGAAGAAATATATATACCGAAAGTTTGGTACGGTTGAGGTTGATTAATGTATTTTCCGCAGGAATTGATAGATCAGGTTCAACAGAATAACGATATTGTCGATGTAATAAACGAATACATTCCTTTGACCAAAAAAGGAGCCAATTACGTATGCCTTTGTCCGTTTCATCAGGACTCAAATCCTTCGCTGACGGTCAGCAGACAAAAGCAGCTGTTTAAATGCTTTGCCTGCGGAGAGGGCGGAAACGTAATCACTTTTCTTCAAAAATATGATGCGAAATCTTTTGTGGAAGCCGTACAGACCCTCGCAGACAGGGCAGGCATAAAACTTCCGGAAAATTATCAAAGCGAATATTCGAAAGAAAAGCAGGATCAGAAACAAAGGCTGATTGATTGCAATATTGAAGCTGCCAGATACTTTTATGCATTGTTAAGAAGCGATGACGGGAAGAAGGGCCTTGAATATTTCAAAAAAAGAGAGCTTTCTGACGAGACCATGAAGAAATTCGGACTCGGTTATTCGAATGTAAACGGAAAAGACTGTATAGCTTATCTTAAAAATCAGGGCTTTAAAGATAAAGAAATCATAGATGCCGGCATCGGAGTGTATGATGAGAGAAACGGTCTCAGGGCAAAATTCTGGAACAGAGTAATGTTTCCGATAAAGAATCAGGCCGGAAAAGTCATAGGATTCGGCGGAAGAGTTTTGGGAGAAGGAGAACCGAAATACTTAAACTCCCCCGAGACTCCCGTCTTCAATAAAAGCACCAATCTTTATGCATTTGATTTGGCAAAGGCTTCAAGGAGCACATATTTTATTCTATGTGAAGGATATATGGATGTTATAGCCCTCCATCAGGCGGGATTTAACATGGCAGTTGCATCACTTGGAACCGCTTTTACACCCGGACAGGCAAATATAATAAGAAGATATGTCAAAGACGTATATCTTTCCTACGATTCGGACGGACCCGGAGTAAAAGCTGCAATCAGAGCATCGAAGATATGTCGTGAATACGGACTTTCCTGTAAAGTAATTGACATGAGTCCCTACAAGGACCCGGATGAATTCATAAAAGCACTCGGAAGAGATGAATATCAAAAGAGAATAGATGAAGCAAAGAATGCATTTATCTTTGAAATCGGTGTTCTCAGAAAACAATATGATTCATCCGATCCTGATGCAAATACAAGATACGACAATGAAGTGGCAGCGCTTCTTGCCGAGATGAAAGACGAAGTTCAAAGAACGAATTATATAAAAGCATGCGCCAAAGAGATGGGAATCAGTGAGAGCACACTGTCGGACATGGTTGCAAAAGAGGCGGGAAAAGTCAGAAGATTTTCGGAACCGGTACATGAAAAATCCGGTATTCATGAAAAGAAAGACGATCCGAACATAAAGACACAGCAACTTATGTTAACCTACCTTGCTGAATATCCGTCCATTTATCCACAGCTTGAAAAGATTATTACTCCCGAAGATTTTACCGATGAAACCTGCAGGGAAGTAGCAGTCAGATTTTTTGAGGATATAAAGAACGGCAATGCTTCACCGGCCAGAATGGTAAGTATGTTTGAAGACGAAGAAATTCAAAACAAAGTTTCCGACATGTTTACCGGATACTTAAACGGTATTGAAGGCAGGGAAGAAAAAGAAGCCGCTTTGGTTGACATAATTTACAGAATCAAAGCAAATTCGCTTGAAGAAATGAAAAACAGCGGACAAAGCGTCGATCCTACGCTTTTTATGAAAAAGAAAAAAGAACTGATTGATATCAGAAGGATTAAAATACAAATACCCGATTAAGGAGAGAGACATGCCAAGAAAGAAAAAAACCGAAGTTGTTGAAGAAATTACTGAAACAGAGGAGGTAATCGAAGAAACAGAAGAAGCTTCGGAAGCCAAAGTCAATGAACTTTTCGAAGAAAAACTCAAATCACTTTTGAAGCTTGCAAAAAAGAAAAAGAATATTCTCGATCCCGATGAAGTCGCAAAACATTTTGACGGCGTTACAATGGGAGAGGATGAATACGATAAACTCCAGGAGTTTATGGATGCCAACAATATTGATGTTTTCCGTCCCATGGAAGACGAAGATATGATTTCGGATGACGAACTTGGCATTATGATGGATGAAGCCAGTGTTGTCGAAGCTGAGATTGACATGGATATCGACAAGATTGATTTATCCGGCGAACTCGGAATTGATACAGACGATCCTGTAAGAATGTATCTTAAAGAGATTGGTAAAGTTCCCCTTCTTTCCGCAGATGAAGAAATTGAATTTGCAAAGAAGATGGAAATCGGTGAGGAAGCAAAGAGAAAACTTGCCGAAAAAGGGGACAATATTTCCGAGAAAGAAAGAAAATCACTTGAGAAGAAGATTAACGAAGGTGAAAACTCCAAGAAAAAACTTTCGGAAGCAAACCTTCGTCTTGTAGTATCAATTGCTAAAAGATATGTCGGAAGAGGACTTCTTTTCCTCGATCTTATTCAGGAAGGAAACCTTGGACTTATCAAAGCTGTTGAGAAATTTGACTACAGCAAGGGTTATAAATTTTCGACATATGCAACATGGTGGATAAGACAGGCTATTACAAGAGCCATTGCCGATCAGGCAAGAACCATCAGAATTCCCGTTCATATGGTTGAAACAATTAACAAACTCATCAGAGTTAGCCGTCAGTTGCTTCAGGAATACGGTCGTGAACCGACGCCCGAAGAAATCGCCGATTATATGAAGATGGATGTGGCAAGAGTAAGAGAAATCCTTAAGATATCACAGGAACCCGTATCTCTTGAAACTCCCATCGGTGAAGAGGAAGATTCGCATCTCGGTGATTTCATCCCCGACGAAAACGTTCCCATTCCCGTAGAGGCTGCAACACAGACACTTCTTAAAGAACAGCTCAATGAAGTTCTCGGAACACTTACGGACAGAGAAGAGAGAGTTCTTCGTTTAAGATTCGGAATGGATGACGGCAAAGCAAGAACATTGGAAGAAGTCGGCAAGGAATTCAATGTAACAAGAGAAAGAATCCGTCAGATTGAAGCCAAAGCATTAAGAAAACTCCGCCAGCGTTCACGCTCCGGAAAACTTCGTGATTACATCGAAGATTAATAAGAGAATTTATTATATTGAAAGGCAGCCGGAATGAACAGGTATAATTTGTCAAAAAGACTTGAAAAAGTGGCAAACTTGGTTGAACCGGCTGCTTTTCTTGTTGATATAGGTTGCGATCACGGCTTTATGGCCATTGATCTGGTCAAATCGGGCAAAGTAAAAAAAGCTCTTTGTACCGATATAAATGAGGGACCTTTAAAAAGAGCAAAAGATCATATAAAAGAATACGGACTCGAAAAAGAAATAGATACCTGCCTTTCGGACGGGTTGATTTCGCTTAAAGAAGATTTCGATAAATATAATTTTGATTCATGCACCATTTGCGGAATGGGCGGTTTGATGGGAGTTAAAATTATATTTGAAGCTGATGAATTTTTCAGAAGAATGAATTGTTTTTATCTTCAATTGCAGTCGGATATCGAACTCGTACGAATTTTCCTCGAAAAAAGCGGATATGAAATTCTTTTTGAAGACATGGTGTTTGAAGATTCGAAATATTATACGGTAATGAAGGTAAAAAATAAGGAAAACCGTGACATTTCTTCTGTGTTTTGCGATGTTTCTTTTGACAATCTGCCTTATGAATTAAAAAGAATATTCGAATCGCTTAATGAAAACGATAGCGTTAAATACAAATATCCTTATTACGAAGGAATGGATAAGGAAACTTACGAGAAATTCCTTTTGTTTATGATAGACAAATACACAAAAATAGATTCTTATCTGCCAAAGGATTCCGACAGAATTCCCGTAATAAACAAGGAACGAAAAATCATGGAACTGGCTTTGGATTTATATAAGGAGAAAAAATAATGTTACTTAGAGAGATTTATAAAAATCTGGATGCAATTGCTCCTTTTGAATTTCAGGAAGAATGGGATAATTCCGGACTTCTTATAGGAGATATGGACTGTGATGTCGAAAGAATACTTGTTACACTCGATGTGACGGATGAAGTGGTAGAACAGGCAATTCAGGCACACGCCGATCTTATTATTTCTCATCATCCTCTTATTTTTTCGCCTTTAAGCAAAATCAATTCTGAAGATTTTATATCAAAAAGAGTATTGAAACTTGCAAATAACAATATTAATTATATTGCAATGCATACGAATATGGATACTACAGGTCTTTCGGATGTTGCCAATGAGCTTCTCAGGTTAAAGAAAGAAAGAGCAATAGAGGTTAACATAAATCAAGACAATCCTTTGATAGGAATAGGAAGTATCGGGAAATTCTTAAATGACAACAACGATGTAGTTAACATAACATTAAGAGAGGCTGTAATAAGAACCAAAGAAGCTTTCGGTTTGAATATTGTCAAGGTATACGGCGATTTGGAACAGACTGTTTCTGAGATTGCTGTCTGCACAGGAGCCGGAAAATCGATGATAGAAGAGTGCATTAAAGAAAAATGTGACCTTTTAATTACCGGAGATATTACATATCATGCTGCACTTGATGCGGTTTCAAGAGGTCTTTGTATAATTGATGCTTCGCATTACGGTACGGAGATTGTCTTTGTTGATTTGATCAGAGCGTTCTTTGAGATGAATTTTTCGGACATAAAAATAATTCCCACGATTCAAAAAGAAGTCGGGGAATTTATGTAGCATTTTTTTTGACTGATTTGCAATATCAGAATTCAGAGGAATTCAATTAAAGTGTATATTTGTCTTATTCTGATTTTTCAATGTCATTAACTGTTTCTCTGGATTCGCTGACGGCATTAATGCTTTCTTTGGATTCGTTCATGTCTTTCATGTTGGATTTGGAAAGATTTAATTCTTCGTTATCCGGATTGCTTTCGTTATCTTTATAATATAATGATGCAATGTTTTTCTTTCCTGTAACCACGCTTATCATCCAAAGAATCATCCATATCATTATGGGAAAAAAGATACAGCCTGCGGTTAAGAACATAAATACAGTGCTTTTGTTTGGAATATCTATCGGAAATACTGCCAGAACGACCATGGCAAGAATCCAGATTGCAAATACGATAAGGGCTAAAACAGCCAAAACTCTTTTCATTTGTGTTTTCCTTTAATCTTTATGATTTGATTTAACTATAGTTATACCTTTGGTTTGTGTCAATAATAAAGAATATTCTTCCAATTTGGGATTAATTGATTTATACTGAATATCGATTATCAATCGAAAATTATTATTTTATATAAAGGATGGTATTAATTTATGAAATTACTCGACGTTTGGCGTTCAAAAGCTTATGACGAAAGAGCAGACAAATCCCAGCTCCAGCCTATCTGGAATACATACTTTGCTTTGGAAAAAGGCTTTTATCAGAAGCTTCTTCCCGAAAAAGAGGTTGTAAAGGGAACAGTTAAGGAACTTTGCGAAAAGTATGATATCGATACTTTTTACATGACAGGTATTCTTGACGGCATCAATGATTCGCTTGTTACTCCCAACCCCATTGAAGAGATGGAAGAGGATACTATGATCTCCCTTGAATACGACAAGGAACTTCTTTACAAGAACATGGTTGCTGCCGGTGCAGACTGGCTTTATAACCTTGAAGAGTGGAACGAATATTTTACAGAGGATGAAAAGAAAGCTCTTTACAAGGAACAGAAAGCTTCCACAACCATTAAGAAGGACGTAAAGGTTTATCCCAACGATCCCTGTCCCTGCGGATCGGGTAAAAAATATAAAAAATGTTGTGGTAAAAATGCTTAAACCCTGAACAGAGGACGGCTCATGGATAATTTGGAGTTTTCGCAGGAAAATATCAAAGCACAAAAGAAGAAGTATTACGCTTCTTTTCTATGGAAACTTACAGTTGCAATAGTTATTGTAATTTCATTGCAGTTTATTATTTTGATACCTGTGAGTGTCATCAAAAAGATGCTTTTGATTGCTTTTACAAATCCTGCGAGCTCATTGTCCGGATTATTTGAATATTCTACCTTCGAAAAGATACTTTCGGTTTTGGCTGCCGTAATCCAATTGATTGTATTGACGATTACAGATGGGGCCGGTGCGCTTTTTCTATATTATATGACAAAGAAAACCGCATGTTCACCGATGAAAAGAGACATGCCTTTCGGATATTGGCTTGTCACATTTTTGATATGCTTCGGGCTCGGCGGAATATTCATGTTAATAGGCAGCATTGTTGAAACGATTGTTTTGGCTCCCGGGACTGTTATAAGAACTTTATTTAATAATCTGTTGGCCGCTGCCCCGGGCAATGTTGTTGAAAACATAATATATGCTGATGACAGCTGGCTTTATTTTTTCGCACAGGTTTTGGTTGCAGGAATCGGTGTCCCCATTATAGAAGAACTGTTTTTCAGAAAATTGGTAATAGACAATACTTCAAAATACGGTTTTGGGGCTGCGGTAATGATATCGGCATTTTCTTTCGCCGCTTTCCATTTTAATTTCAGACAATTCTTTTATGCATTTGCGCTTGGATTGTTATTTGCATATGTATATGCATTCACCGGAAAAATAAAGTATACGATAGCTTTTCATATCGGGTACAATTTGTATTCAGCTCTTATAATGCCTGTTGCAACCAGGATGATGCCCAAGGGAACGATTGAAAGTTTACTTGAGTCGACAAGTCTTTTGTCGGAGAACTTAAAGGCAAATCCGGATATGGCGATGGATGCTTATAACATATTTTGGGAAGATCTTAAAGGAATTGCCGAAACACCGGGTTTTATCTTTGGAATTTCCGTTTTGCTTCTTGTAAGATTATTATATTTCTTCCTGATTTTTGTCGGAATAGTGCTTTTTGTCAGTTTCCTTAATAAAGCGATTAAGATGAGAAAAGAAATGCCGATGGGAGAGAAGGGAACAAAAAGATGCGCGGCGTTTAATTACGGAGCTGTGTTGTTTTATGTGTTGTCCGGAACGATATTTTTTGTATATTATTTAATTGCCAATATCACATCAATATTCGGCGGTTAACGATTAATAAATATTTTCTTTCAAATAGTTGTTGACTTTGCGTTGAAAATAAGTTAAACTACTTAAAGTTGTAAAAACAAAGAAGAGTATCCGCTCTCACCCGACGACAATTGCGTTTTCGGCGTTAATATAGAAAAGTAAGTTTAAACTTTTTATATTAGAGTGGATATTTTGTCCACTCTATTTTTTTGAATCTGTCATACGGAGGAATATGAAGAATAACGACTATATTATCAACGATCAGATAAGAGTATCTGAGGTAAGAGTAATTTCTGATGAAGGTGAAATGCTTGGCGTAATGTCTACGGCCGATGCATTGAGAAAAGCAGATGATGCAGGTCTTGATTTAATCATGATCTCTCCGAATGCGAACCCTCCTGTATGTCGTATAGAAGATTTCGGAAAATTCAAGTACGAACAGCTTCGCAAAGAAAAAGAGAACAAAAAGAAACAGAAAGTAACCGAAGTTAAGGAAATTCGTTTTTCACCCAATATTGATACAAACGATTTCAATACAAAGAAAAATGCAGCCAGAAAATTCCTTACAAAAGGCGAAAAGGTTAAGGTTACCGTACGTTTCAGGGGAAGAGAAATGGCACATGGTATTCCCACTGCCAAGAAACTTCTTGATGATTTTGCAAATGACCTTTCCGATGTTTCCACACTTGAAAAGGAAGCCAAGGTTGAAGGCCGTTCGATAGCTATGGTTTTGGCTGAGAAGAAGTAACAGTTAAAATATATTTTCTTAAGGAGGACTTAAACAATGCCTAAAATGAAGACATCCAGAGCTGCTGCAAAGCGCTTTAAATTAACAGGAACAGGTAAATTAAAAAGAGCTAAAGCTTATAAGAGCCATATCTTAACAAAGAAGTCTACAAAGAGAAAGAGAAACTTGAGACAGGCTGCTATTACAGACAGCACAAACGTTAAGAACATGAAGAAGATTTTACCTTACATCTAAGGAAAGAGAGGAAGTAAACAATGGCAAGAATTAAAGGTGGCTTAAATGCCAAGAAAAAACATAATAGAGTATTAAAGCTTGCTAAGGGCTACAGAGGAGCAAGATCCAAACAGTACCGTGTAGCAAAGCAGTCAGTAATGAGAGCACTTGCTTCTTCTTATGCAGGACGTAAGGAGAACAAGAGACAGTTCAGAAGACTTTGGATTGCACGTATCAACGCTGCAGCAAGATTAAACGGACTTTCATACAGCAAATTTATGTATGGTCTTAAGCTTGCTAACATCGACATCAACAGAAAGATGCTTGCTGAGATGGCAGTTAACGATGCAGAAGGCTTTAAGAGCTTATCCGAAATCGCTAAGAGCAAAATCGCTTAATTTGATATTTTAATTTGTCCGATTCGCTTCGGCGGGTCGGGCATTTTTTATTATGGGTCGTGACCCTGTTGAGCTCGCGAAGCGTGCGAAATATAAACCACCCGCTATGCGGGTGCGCGGTGTGTGTTATACAAAAAAATCACCTTTCCACTATAATGAGGTTGTTCAAGC
>Ga0129307_1001102_pt1 | contig 32364 bp, 31 predicted proteins | sample P1105metagenome_FD_94437 | JGI IMG/M metagenome (GOLD analysis project Ga0129307, IMG submission 94437) | Capybara group fecal microbial communities from Wisconsin, USA - P1105 metagenome | ecosystem: Host-associated > Mammals > Digestive system > Large intestine > Fecal | place: USA: Wisconsin...
AAATGCCTGCCCTACGTCGATGTGCTGCTGGGCATCGAGCCGTACCATCTGTGGCGCGACGAAGCCGACCACGGCAAGGGCGACTGGAAGGACGGCGTGCCGCTCCAGCCCAGCTACGAGCAGCAGGACGATGTGTTCTCGCATTTTGTCGAGCGCTATCCGAACCTCCGGTGCATCGCCCGCCACGTCCGCTACGCGCACACGGGCAGCGAGAACAGCCTCATGGCGTATATGTGGTACCAGGGCCACACCTTTGAGAGCAAGCTCTTCACCTTCAACATCCTCGACCGCGTGGGCGGCGGCGACGCCTTCGCCAGCGGGCTGATTTACGCGATGATGAAGGGCTACAAGCCGATGGACATGGTGAACTTCGCCGTGGCGAGCAGCGTCATCAAGCACACGATCCACGGCGACGGCAACATCACCGACGACGCCGAGAGCATCCGCAGTCTGATGAACATGAACTACGATATCAAGCGGTAAACGATTGTTCCCCGCCCCTCCGCGGGGCGGGGATATTTGTTAGAAAAGGAGTATCAAATGAAGCCCTTTATGGATCAAGATTTCCTGCTGGAAACCGGAACGGCGAAGCATCTGTTCCACGATTACGCGGAGCGTCAGCCGCTGATCGACTATCACTGCCACATTTCCCCGCGCGAGATCTACGAGAACCGCCGCTTCAACAACCTCGTCGAGGTCTGGCTCGGCGGCAAAAACCCCGACGGCAGCTACTTCGGCGATCATTACAAGTGGCGCGTCATGCGCTCCAACGGCGTTCCGGAGGACTACGTCACCGGCGACAAGCCCGCCTTCGAGCGCTTTGAGAAGTTCGTCGAGGCGCTCCAGCTCGCCATCGGCAACCCGATGTACCACTGGTGCAACCTCGAGCTGCGCCAGTTCTTCGGCTACAACAAGCCGCTCACGCCGGAGAACGCGAAGGAGGCGTGGGACTGGTGCAACGACAAGCTGCAAAACGACCCGTCCCTCACCGTGCGCGGCATCATCGCCAAGGCGAACGTCGCCATGGTCGGCACGACCGACGATCCCGTGGACAGTCTCGAGTGGCATGAGGAGATCGCTGCCGACCCGTCCATCACGGTCAAGGTCTGCCCGTCCTACCGCCCCGACAAGGCGATCAACATCAGCAAGCCCGGCTTCGCCGAGTACATCGGCAAGCTTGCCGCGAGCGTCGGCAAGGAAAGCCTCGACACTGTCGGCGACGTCTGCGACGCGCTGGTCGAACGGCTTGAATTCTTCGCCAAGCTCGGCTGCCGCGCCAGCGACCACGGCCTCGACTATATCCCGTACCGTCCCGCCGCGCCGGAGCAGGTCAACGCCGTCTATGTCAGGGCCTTGCGCGGCGAGGCGATCACCGTCGAGGAAGCGGAGCAGTACCAGACCGCCATCCTCCTCTGCCTCGGCAAGGCGTACCACCGCCTGAACATCGCTATGCAGCTCCACTACTCCTGCTACCGCAACGCCAACGAGCGGATGTACGAAAAGCTCGGCCCCGACACCGGCTTCGACATGGTCGCCCAGACGACCTGCGGCGTGCAGATCGCACAGTTCCTCTCCGCACTGGACAAGACCGGCGAGTGCCCCAAGACCATCCTCTACTCGCTCAACGGCGTGGACAACGACGTGCTGGCGACGATGATGGGCTGCTTCCAGGGCACGGAGGTGCCGGGCAAGATCCAGCTCGGCAGCGCGTGGTGGTTCATGGACACCAAGAGCGGCATGGAGAACCAGATGCGCTCGCTTGCCAACCTCGGCCTGCTCGGCAACTTCGTCGGTATGCTGACCGACTCCCGCTCCTTCCTCAGCTACGCCCGCCACGACTACTTCCGCCGCATCCTGTGCAACCTCGTCGGTTCCTGGGTCGAGAACGGCGAGTATCCCGCGGACGACGCGGCGCTGCGCCGCATCGTCGAGGGCGTGAGCTACGCGAACGCCAAGCGTTACTTTGACCTGTGAGGTGGACGTCATGGAGAGACTGACCTATCAAACGCTGGAACAGCAGGGCTATTCCGGCTATCTGCTCAAGGACGCGCCGGAGCGCGTGCTGCAATTCGGCGAGGGCAACTTTTTACGCGCGTTTGCCGAAGATTTCATTGACCAAATGAACGAAAAAGCGGGCTTCGACGCCAAGGTCGTGCTCGTCCAGCCGCGCGGCGGGCATCCCGAGTCCGCCGACCTCTACACCGAGCAGGACGGGCTGTACACGCTCGTCCTCCGCGGCCGCGAGAACGGCGCGGCGGTGGAGCGCACGCGCGTGATCTCCTGCGCCTCCCGCTGCCTCGACCCCAAGCGCGACTGGCGCAAGCTGCTGGACTGCGCGAAGAACCCCGAATTGCGCTTCATCATCTCCAATACCACCGAGGCGGGCATCGTCTTCGATCCCGCCTGCAAATTTGACGACGCGCCGCCCTCCGCGTTTCCCGCGAAGCTGACCGCGTTTCTGCACGAGCGCTGGACGCTCGGCGGCAAGGGCTTCATCATCCTCTCCTGCGAGCTGATCGACCACAACGGCGACGAGCTGAAAAAGTGCGTGAAGCAGTACATCGACCTCTGGCAGCTTGAGGCGGACTTCGCCGCGTGGGTGGAGCGTGAGAACCTCTTCTGCTCGACGCTGGTGGACCGCATCGTCACCGGCGGCGCGAAGGCGGAAGCGGGCGAGCTGTGCGAGAAGTGGGGCTACGAGGACAAGCTGATCGACACCGGCGAGGTGTTCGCCGCGTGGGTCATCGAGGGCCCGCAGTCCATCAAAGACGAGTTCCCGTTCGAGAAGGCGGGGCTGCCGATCCAGATCGTCGACGACGTGACGCCCTACAAGCAGCGCAAGGTGCGCATCCTCAACGGCGCGCACACGTCCATGGTGCTCGCCGCCTACCTCGCTGGCAGGAAGATCGTGCGCGAGTGCATGGAGGACGAGGTCATCCGCGCCTTTTTGAACAAGGCGCTCTTCGACGAGATCATCCCCACGCTCGACCTCCCGAAGGACGAGCTGGACGCCTTTGCCGGCGCGGTCATCGACCGGTTCAACAACCCCTACATCGACCACCGCCTCACCGACATCGCGCTCAACTCCACGGCGAAGTGGAAGGCGCGCGTCATGCCCAGCGTCGTCGAGTACGTGGGGCGCACGGGCAAGCTGCCGAAGTGCCTGACCTTCTCGTTCGCCGCCTACATCGCGTACTACTGCGGCGCGGGTCTGGCGGTGCGCGACGACCAGTGGGTGCTGGACTTCTACAAGGCGACCGTCGCCATCGACGACGCGAAGGAGCTCGTCGCCGCGGTCGTGAACAACGCGCAGATGTGGGACGGCGCGCTCGCCGCCATCGACGGCTTTGCCGAGGCGGTCGCCGCCGACCTGACGCGCATCCGCACCGTCGGTATGTACGAAGCCATAAAGGAGTGTTTGGCGTGAAACTGATCAAGATCCATCCCGGCGACAACGTCGCCGTCGCGCTTGCGGACGTCCAAAAGGGCGAGACCGTCGCCGTGGACGGCGCGAGCGTCGTCGCGGCAGAGGACGTGGCGCGCGGGCACAAGATCGCGCTTGCCCCCATCGCCGAGGGAGCGCCCATCGTCAAGTACGGCAACCCCATCGGCGTCGCTAAGAGCGATATCGCGGCGGGGCAGTGGGTCCACGTCCACAACGTCCGCACCGGCCTGTCCGAGACGGCGGACTACGTCTATGACCACAAGACCTACCCGCTGCCCGCTGTCGCGCCGCGCAGCTTCGAGGGCTACCGCCGTGCGGACGGGCGCGCCGCCGTGCGCAACGAGCTGTGGATCATCCCGACCGTCGGCTGCGTGAACAACATCGCCGCCGCGCTCGTGCGGGAGAACCAGCACCTCGTCGGCGGCGGCATCGACGGGCTGTACACCTTCCCGCATCCCTTCGGCTGCTCCCAGATGGGCGGCGACCACGCGCAGACGCGCAAGCTGCTCGCCGCTCTGGTGCGCCATCCCAACGCGGGCGGCGTGCTGGTGCTCTCGCTCGGCTGCGAGAACCTGACGCAGGAGCAGTTCAAGGAGGAGCTGGGCGAGTGGGACGACGATCGCGTCAAATTCCTCGTCTGCCAGCAGGTCGAGGACGAGCTGGAGGCCGGCTCCGCGCTGCTCGGCGAGCTTGCGGACTACGCGCGCCAGTTCAAGCGCGAGACGATCCCCGCGTCCGAGCTGGTCGTGGGGCTTAAGTGCGGCGGCTCCGACGGCCTGTCCGGCATCACGGCGAACCCGACCGTCGGGCGCTTCTCCGACCGCCTTGTGGCGCTCGGCGGCTCGACGGTGCTGACCGAGGTGCCGGAGATGTTCGGCGCGGAGAATATCCTTTTCTCCCGCTGCGAGAGCCGCGCCGTCTTTGACCGCGCCGTCGGCATGGTCAACGGCTTCAAGGATTACTATGTCAGCCACGGGCAGGTGGTCTACGAGAATCCCAGCCCCGGCAACAAGGCGGGCGGCATCACCACGCTCGAGGACAAGTCCTGCGGCTGCGTCCAGAAGGGCGGCAGCGCGCAGATCACGGACGTGCTGGGCTACGGCGACGCGGTGAAGAAAAAGGGACTGAGCCTGCTCAGCGCGCCGGGCAACGACCTCGTCGCCTCCACGGCGCTGACCGCGGCGGGCGCGCACATCATCCTCTTCACCACGGGACGCGGCACGCCCTTCGGCGCGCCCGCGCCGACGGTGAAGATCTCGACCAACACCGCGCTGTACGAAAAGAAGGGCAACTGGATCGACTTCAACGCGGGCACCGTCGCCGAGGGCGAGAGCCTTGACGACGCGGGCGACCGTCTGCTGGACTATGTGCTCGCCGTCGCAAGCGGGGAGCAGACCCGCGCCGAGCAGCACGGGGCGCGTGAGATCTCGATCTTCAAGGACGGCGTCGTCCTCTGACACAGCAAAAAGCCCTCCCGCGAGGGAGGGCTTTTCTGTATGAACAGAGCCGATCGGCTGAGTTGTTTGTTGGAGAGTGCCTGCCGTATCAGACGACGGTAAAGGGCAGCGTCCAGAAGTATGCGACGAAGTCCTTGTCCTCCAACAGGTTGGGGAAACGGAGCATAGTTTCGTTCGAATGACTCATGGTTTTATGCCTTCCTTTCTTGCTTGGATGGCGTCATCATACACCCGAACAACGCAAAAATCAAGGCTAAACTTGTACCGAATACACAATAAGAAGTCGCTTTAATTGTGCGACATAACTAAAATAAAAGGAGAACAAGCGATGAAAGACCAGAACTGCGCGTACTGTATGCGCGGCGAGCTGCTGGATCAGTTCGGCATTTACATCTGCGATTTGAGCGTCAGCACGCTGATCCTGTTCAAGGAGCAGAGCCACCCCGGACGCTGCATCGTGGCGTACAAGGACCACGTCGGCGAGATCGTGGAGATTAGCGACGCCGAGCGCGACGCCTTCTTTGCCGACGTGAACCGCGCGGCGAAGGCGATCCACGCCGCGTTCCATCCCGACAAGCTCAACTACGGCGCCTACGGCGACACGGGACGGCACCTGCACGTCCACCTCGTCCCGAAGTACAAGGACGGCTTCGAGTGGGGCGGCGTGTTCGCCATGAACCCCGGCAAAACGCACCTCACGCCGGAGGAATACGGCGAGATGATCGCAAAGATCAAGGCGGCGCTGTAAGAGCCGCCGCGGAAAGGCGGTGACACCATGTATCGCGCGGAACAGCTTTCGGCGTATCCGTTTTTTGAGGATATGCTGCGCCATGTGCCCATTGAAACGCTGCTCGATTCGCTGACCGGGCTGGTCTCGCGTCCCTATATCCTCGCGTTTATCCGCGACCTGATGCGGCGCGGGACGCCGTTCACGCTGGCGATCCTCGACCTGGACAACTTCAAGATGGTCAACGACGTCCACGGCCACAAAACCGGCGACCGCGTGCTCGCCGAGGTCTCCGCCGGACTGCGCTCGTTCCTGGGGGACGACGGCGTCGCCGGGCGCTACGGCGGCGACGAGTTTCTCATCGTCTACACCAAAAGCGTCGCGTACGAGGACGTACACGCGGTGTTCATGCGGATGTACCACGAGGGCGGCGTGCTGCGCCGCGTCTACAAGCTGGACGAGCTGTCGCTGTTCGTGACGGGGACCAGCGGCAGCGCTTCGTTCCCGACAGACGCCGCGCAGTTCGACGACCTGTTCGCGCGCATCGACAAGGCGCTCTACCGCGGAAAATCCAAGGGGCGCAACTGCTTCATCATGTACGTTCCCGCCAAGCACGACGGGCTGCACATCCCCGCCCTGTCCAAGCGCAGCCTCTACGAAACGGTTCAGAGCATGGCGGAGGGGTTCGACGACGCGGAGACCGTCCGCGACAAGCTGCTCCACGCTTTTCTCCCGATGCGGGACAATCTGCATCTGCACACCCTGCTGTCCATCAGCGCCGACGGGCGGCTGACGGACGTGGAGACGGGCGCGTGCATCGCGGAGCTCGGCGGCACGGCGGCATATCCGGTCAAGGGGATCTGGGCGCTGCCGGAGCTGACGGAGATCCTGGAATACTGGCCGGCGCTGTACAACGCGCTCAGCGCGCTGGGGCTGGAGTCCGTCATGTTCTCGCAGGTCAAGGGCGGGAACGCGGAGTATTCCTGCCTCGCACTCTGCCCCGAGGCGCACACCAAGCGCATCTGGCAGGACGACGAGTATGCCGCGGCGTTTATCCTCTCGCGGATGCTCTCGCAGTTCCTCGCGCGTCAGACGGATGCGAGGTGAACCGGCGCCGCGCAGCAACGTTTGATTCGATTGATACAAATACGCCTGATTTCGTCACGAAATCAGGCGTATTTGCGTCTTGCGGCGCGTCGTTCGCCGCCGCGCGATTTGCCGTTGCAATCCGTTCCATCTATCGGCTATAATAGGGAAAGAACGAGATTTGGATGGAACGCCGCGAAGCGCGGCGACCGGAGGAACTATGAGTGAGGAGATCTATACCGTCATTGTGGCGGACGACGAACCGGAGATCTGCGAGGCCGTGTGCCAGATGGTGGATTGGGAGCAGCTCGGCTTTCGGCTGGTGGGAAGCGCGGGGAACGGCGTGGACGCGCTCCAGATGGTGGAGCAGCTCCAGCCTGACCTGCTGCTGACCGACATCGAGATGCCGTTCATCTCCGGCACGGAGCTGTCGCGGCAGGTGCGCGAGGTGCAGCCGCTGATCCAGGTCGCCTTCCTGTCGGGGTACGACGATTTTGAGTATGTCCAGAGCGCGATCGAAAATCAGGTGATCGCGTATCTGCTCAAGCCGCTGAGCATGGCGGAGCTGACGGAGGAGCTGCGGGGCATCCACCGGAAGATGCAGTCCAGATTCCAGGAGCTGCGCCCCGTGCCCAGCCATATGAGCCGCCACATCGCGACGGCGACGCTGCTGCTGGACGCCTTCCCCTCCAATCAGAGCGAGCAGTCCATCCGGAACCGGCTGTATGACTGCGGCATGGTCTTCACAGAGCCGTATCTGCTCGCCGTCATTTCCATCGGGGCGGCGGATTTCAGGCAGAGCGCGGCGCAGACCGTTGAAAAGGTGATCCAGAAATACTACAGCTGCAGCGCCGTCGTGTCCGGCGAGAGGATCCTCTGTCTGGTCGTTTCGGAGGACGGCTTCTCGCGGCTGGGCGTGGCGCTGGACGAGCTCTACTGCGTGGGCAAGCGTCTCCTGTCCTTTGCGTTCAACATCGGCGTCAGCCGGAGCTTTACCGATCTGACGCAGTGCCACGCCGCCTGCCGCGAGGCGGTCGACGCGCAGACGCTTGCCTCCGAGAGCGGGATCTATCACTATGAGCAGCTTCAGGAAAACGCGGACCGCCTGAGCTCCGACCACATACAGCGCATCGAGCAGATGCTCCTCAACGAGGACGACGCGGAGCTGAGAAACTGGCTTCAGAGCGCGCTTCGCGCGCCGCACAGCGACTTTGCGTCGATGAATCTGCTCTTCGCCGCGCAGGAGGTCGTCGCGCGCTATCTGGGCGAGCGCGACACGGCCCTGCTCCTGCGCCGGTCCCAGCTGGAGAACCCGTTCGGCACGGGAGCGAGCCGGGAGGAGATGGACCGCAGGGTCGCGGAATTCTGCCTCGCGGGCATGGAACGGATCCGGGAGCGGAAGGAAAAGGGGATCGGCTTCCTGTGCGAGCGGGCGCTTGACATCATCGAGCGCTGCTATATGGACCCCGAGCTGTCTCTGGCGACCGTGAGCAGCCGGCTGCACGTGAGCCCGAACTACCTCAGCGCGAACATCAAGAAATACGCGGGGGAGACCTTCATCAACCTCGTCATCAAGCGGCGGATGGAGGCGGCGGCGCAGCTGCTGCGGGACAAGACCATGAAGATCACCGAGGTATCGGAGCGCTGCGGCTACAATGACCAGCACTATTTCAGCTATTGCTTCAAGAAGTACTACGGCGTTTCCCCGTCTGTGATGCGGCGCGGAGGAGAGACGGAATGAACAAGAAGGGACTCCCAATCAACGTGATCGTGCTGATGACGGTCGTCGGCACGGTTCTGGCGCTGTCCGCGAGCGTCCTGCCGAGCTTTTCCCGCCTGTACCGGCAAACGCTCATCCGCAGCGCGGAAACGACCGGGCGGCAGGCGGTCGCGCAGGTGAGCAGCACGGTCGACGAATACCTCTCCACGATGGAATCCTCGATGAGCAACATCTCCGCGGCGATGGACTGGGACGAGACGGAGCGCGGCGGTTTTTTCGACGTGTTCTTCCGGATCCGGCCCAACGTGGTCGCCATCTCCACCTACGACGCGGACGGCGCCCTGCTCGCGTGCTACAGCCCGACGCACAGTATGCGCAAGCAGGTGGAGCAGAACCTGTCCATAGACGCGGAGAGGATCAAAAACGGCGGCGGCTATGTGTCGGCGCCGCACGTCGTCACGCTGTTCGAGGGCTATTACCCCTGGGTCGTCACCATGGTTCGCCCGATCTCGACGGAGGGGGAAGGCCGCTGGGCGGCGCTTGACATCAGCTGCAGCGAGCTGTCCCGTTACATCAACGATGTGGGCATCGGAGACAGGGGATACTGCTTCCTGATGGACGAGGACGGCAACATCGTCTATCATCCGCAGCAGCAGCTGATCTACTCCAGCCTGAAAAGCGAGAACACCGCGCTGATCTCCACCTTTGACGACGGCGCGCACACGATCGGAAACGTCATCTATTCGGTGCAGTCGATCAAGAACACGCCCTGGCGCGTGGTCGGCGTCAGCTATGTGCAGGAGGCGCTTTCCGCGGGCCTGCTGGAGCTTCGCAAAAGCCTGATCCCGATGGGGCTGCTGCTGGCAAGCGCGGCGCTCATCATCAGCTTCCTGCTCAACCGCGTCCTCTACGAACCGATCCGCGGGCTGGAGAGCGCGATGCGCCAGTTCGAGCGCGACGCGGATCATTTTTCCTATGAGCCGTACCATCCGGCGCTCGGGGCGCGGGAGATCCAGAGCCTCTCGCAGTCCTTCGGCCACATGGTGGGGCGCATACAGCAGCTGATGAAGCAGGTGCGCGAGGAGGAGATCAACCTCCGGAAAACGGAGCTGCGCGCGCTGCAGGCGCAGATCAACCCGCACTTCCTCTACAACACGCTCGACGCCATCACATGGATGTGCGAGCGCGGCAAGACGGACGACGCGGTGATGATGGTCAACGCGCTTGCGAGGCTGTTCCGCATCAGCATCAGCCGCGGGCGCGAGCTGATCCCGCTGCGCAGCGAGCTGCAGCACGCCGAATGCTATCTGCGTATCCTGTCCATCCGCTACCGGGGGCAGTTCAGCTACCGCTTCGTCACGGACGAGGATTGCCTGGACTGCCTGTGCGCGAAGATCGTCATCCAGCCGATCCTCGAAAACGCGATCTACCACGGCATCAACGGCCTGATCGACGAGGGGATGATCACGGTGTCCGTCCGCGGCGAAGGGGACGACGTCGTCTGCACAGTGGAGGACAACGGCGTGGGCATGACCGAAGAGCAGATCGCAGCCGTCATGCAAAAGGAGCGCAGCGATAAGGCGGGGATCGGGATCAAAAACGTGAACGACCGCCTGCGCATCTATTTTGGCGACGCCTACGGCATCACGATCGACAGCGCGCCGGACGAGGGGACGAGGGTCTTCATCCGGATGCCGAGGATCTATGAGGAATCCGAGTATGAGAAAAAGTAGACTGCTTGCGGCGGCGCTCCTGCTCTGCCTGACGCTCTGCGCCTGCGGCGCGCGCCAGAAGCCGCAGACGCCCTATCGGATGGTCTTGATCACGAAATCCACCACGACGCAGTTCTGGCTGTCCGCCATCGCGGGCGCGGGCGCGGCGAAGGCCGAGTACAACGTGGACCTGAGCATTGTCGGCCCGGAGACGGAGGAGGACTACGAGTGCCAGAACCGCTATATCCGGCAGGCGGTTTCCGACGGCGCGGACGCGATCATCTTTTCCGCCATCAGCTATTCGGAAAACGCGGCGGCGATCGACGAGGCGGCGGATGCCGGCGTCAAGATCGTCGTGATCGACAGCGACGTGGCGTCCGACCGGGTCGATGCGCGCATCGGAACGAACAATCTGGAGGCGGGGCGCATGGCGGCCTCCGCGGCGCTGGATATGAGCGCGCCGGAGCTGTACGTCGGCGTCGTCAACTTCGACCAGACCTCCCGCAACGGACAGGAGCGCGAGATGGGGCTGACCAACGCCTTCCGGGAGGACGCCCGGGTCAGGGAGATCCGCACGATCCATGTGCAGACCTCGTCGGAGGCGGCCCGCGAGGGCGCGAAGCGCCTGCTCGACGAATACCCGGAGACCAACGTGCTCATCGGGCTGAACGAGCCCCTGTCCGTCGGCGTCGGCATGGCGGCGGAGGAGCTGGGGCTGGGTGAGGCGGTGCGCGTCGTCGGCTTCGACACGAACGTGACCTGCGTCGACCTCCTGCGCTCGGGGGATATGTCCGCCCTGATCGTTCAAAACCCCTATGCTATGGGCTACCTTGGCGTGGAAACCGCGTGGAAGATCCTGGAGGGCAAGCCCTTCGACGCCGTGTTCGACACCGCCACGGCGATTGTGACCCGGGAGAATATGTTCACCGCGGAGGGACAGCAGGCGCTGTTCTCCTTCTCCTAGGCCTTTGACTGTGATTGTGTAATATATCCAAAAATCACGTCGAATTTTTGACATCGGTTTTGCATATCTTAAATATTTGAACATTTCTCATAAAAAAATGAATGGTTTCTTTTGCCTGTTCTTCGTAAAATACTCAAGTGGGATTATCCCAACAATTTTTTACGGAGGAAAAGGAACAATGAAGAAGTTACTTGCATTCGCACTTGCCATGGTTATGGTACTTGCCCTCGTCGCCTGCGGCGGCGGAAGCAGCACCAGCACCACCCCGGCGCCCGCCGCCACGACGGAAGCGCCCGCCGCGTCCGCTCCCGCGGAGACCTCGGCCGCGAAGACCTTCAAGGTCGGCGTTGCCATCTATCAGTTCGACGACAACTTCATGACGCTCTACCGCAACGAGATGCTCAAGTATTTCGAGAGCAAGAACAGCGATACCGTCAAGTATGACGTCACCATCGTCGACGGTAAGAACGACATGGCCGAGCAGAACAACCAGATCGACAACTTCATCACCCAGGGTATGGACTGCATCATCCTCAACCTCGTCCAGACCTCTTCCGCTGACGCTGCGATCGACAAGATCGTCGCCGCCGGCATCCCCCTGGTTCTCATCAACCGCGAGCCGCTCGGCGACAACGGTGACGAATCCTACAAGGGCATCCTTGACAACGCTGCCGTCTGCTACGTCGGCGCCGACGCCCGCCAGTCCGGTACCTTCCAGGGCGAGATCATCGCCGAGCTCGCCGACCACGGCGACATCAACGGCGACGGCAAGGTCAGCTACATCATGGTCGAGGGCGACCCCGAGAACATCGACGCCCAGTATCGTACCCAGTTCTCCATCAAGGCTCTGACCGACGCCGGCATTGAGGTCGAGTGCCTCGACGACCAGATCGGCAACTGGGCTCAGGCCAAGGGTCAGGAGATCACCTCCACCGACCTCGCCAAGTTCGGCGACGCCATCGAAGTCGTGTTCTGCAACAACGACGCTATGGCGCTCGGCGCTGCCACCGCGATCACCGCTGCCGGCCGCACCGTCGGCAAGGACATCTACCTCGTCGGCGTGGACGCTCTGGACGAGTGCGTTGAGATGGTCAACGCCGGCACCATGACCGGCACCGTCCTCAACGACGCCGAGGGTCAGTCCCACAAGGCTGTTGACGTCGCCATCGACGCCATGAACGGCACCGCCATCGACAACTACTACTGGGTCGACTACGTCAAGGTCACCAAGTAAAGACCGGACGGAGATCCGAGCGGTTTTCCATTTGCCCGAAAAAAACGGGTGAGCTTCGGCTCACCCGTTTTTAGCAAATGCAGCGCAAGCCTGAGAAGAACGGAGGTATAACGGTATGTCTGAATTTGTACTGGAGATGCGCGGCGTGTGCAAGTCCTTTCCGGGCGTCAAGGCGCTCGACCACGCGCAGCTGCAGCTCCGCCCCGGCACCGTCCACGCGCTGATGGGCGAGAACGGCGCCGGTAAGTCGACCATGATGAAATGTATGTTCGGCATCTACTCAATGGACGAGGGCGAGATCTACATCAACGGCGAGAAGGCGGATATCAAGGACCCGCTGGACGCGCTGGGCAAGGGTATCGCCATGGTCCATCAGGAGCTCCAGCCGATCCCCGCGCGCACGATCGGTGAGAACATCTACCTTGGCCGCTATCCGCTGAAGAAGGCGCTTGGCTTCTTCCCCATCGTCGATCACAAGAAGATGTACGAAGACGCTGCGGAAGTGCTCAAGAAGGTCCGCATGGAGTTCGACCCGCACCAGAAGCTCGGCGAGCTGTCCATCTCGCAGATGCAGTCCGTGGAGATCGCCAAGGCGGTCAGCGCGAACTGCCGCGTCCTGATCCTCGACGAGCCGACCTCGTCGCTGACGCAGAACGAGGTCGAGGCGCTGTTCCGCATCGTGGAGGACCTCAAGAAGGACGGCGTCGCCATCGTTTACATCTCCCATAAGATGGATGAGATCCTGCGCATCAGCGACGAAGTCACCATCATGCGAGACGGCCAGTACATCGGCACCTGGGCGGCGAAGGAGCTGACCACCGACTTCATCATCACCAAGATGGTGGGCCGCGAGCTGACGAACCTCTATCCCAAGCGCGAGAACGTGCCGGGCGACGTGGTCTTTGAGGTGGAGGACTTCACCTCGATCAACCCCAAGAGCTTCCGCCACGTGAGCTTCAACCTCCGCAAGGGCGAGATCCTCGGCGTCGCCGGCCTCGTGGGCGCGCAGCGCACGGAGCTGATGGAGGGCATTTTCGGCACCCGCTCCCATGTCTCGGGCAAGGTGAGCTATCAGGGCAAGGAACTGCGCATCAACCGCCCGAAGGACGCCATCGACCAGGGCGTCGCCATGCTGACGGAGGATCGCCGCGCGAGCGGCATCATGGGCGTGCTGTCCGTCGCGGACAACATCTCCGTCGCCTCGCTGAACCAGTACGTCGATTACGGCATCGTGCTCAACTCGAAGAAGATCGACGAGCTGGTCGAAGTGAACCGCAAGAAGATGAACATCAAGACACCCTCCGGAAAAACGCAGATCCAGTCGCTCTCCGGCGGCAATCAACAAAAGGTGCTCATCGGCCGCTGGCTTGCCAACGATCCCGATGTGCTGATCCTCGACGAGCCGACCCGCGGTATCGACGTCGGCGCGAAATATGAGATCTACTGCATTATCGCGGACCTCGCAAAGGCAGGAAAGAGCGTTATCATGATCTCGTCCGAGATGGGCGAGCTCATCGGTATGTCCGACCGCATCATGGTCATGTGCGACGGACGTGTGACCGGATTCATCGACGGCAAGGACGCCAACCAGGAGAACATCATGGCGCTTGCCACGCAGTTTGAATAAACGGGAGGGTAGTAAAATGGAGAAAAAAGAAAACTTCTTCCAGAAAGCATGGAAGTACGCAAAGGCCAACCCCATCGTCGTCATGCTCGTCATCGTGGCGATCATCGTCGGCATCACGAAGAAAAACTTCTTCTCGTGGAGCAACTTCGGCAACCTGATGAGCAACACCGCCGTCCGCTTCCTCATCGCGCTGGGCGTGTCCGGCTGCCTGATCACGAAGGGCACCGACCTGTCTGCGGGCCGTCAGGTCGGCCTCGCGGCCTGCCTTGCCGGTATCCTGATCCAGAGGGGCGACTATGCCAGCCGCCTCACCAAGCTGCCGCAGATGAATATGTTCGTCGTGCTTCTAATCGTCGTCGCGCTGGGCGCGGTCATCGGCATGGTGAACGGTCTGATTATCACGAAGCTCCATGTGCCGCCCTTCATCGCGACGCTCGGCACGCAGACCATCGTCTACGGCATGTGCCTCGTCGCCACGGACGCGCAGCCCATCGGCGGCTTCCAGCAGGGCTTTGTCGATCTGGTCAACTTCAAGTTCGGCAACACCAAGAGCTTCCACCTGCCGCTGCTGCTGTTTGTGGCGCTCCTGTTCGGTCTGTACTTCTGGTTCCTCTACAACAAGACCCGCCACGGCAAGTATATGTACGCCATCGGCGGCAATGAGGTCGCGGCGGAGGTCTCCGGCGTCAACACCACCAAGACGCTGGTGCTGATCTACACCACCGCCGGCATTATGTACTCCATTGCGGGCTGGATCCTCGCGGGCAAGACCGGCGGCGCCTCCACCTCGATGGGCATGGGCTATGAGCTCGAAGCCATCGCCAGCTGCACCATCGGCGGCGTGTCCACCACCGGCGGTATCGGCACGGTGCCCGGCGTCCTCGTCGGCGTGCTGGTGTTCGAGCTGCTGAAGATCGTGCTGCAGTTCCTCGGCGTCAACCCCTACTACAACTACATCGTCCAGGGCCTCGTTATCGTCATTGCGGTCGCGCTTGACCTGCGCAAGTACCTCAAGAAGAAGTAAGCCCGACGACAGAATTCTCAAGACAAAATGAAAAGCCGCGCCGCAGGGATCGTGATCCGATCCCCGCGGCGCGGCTTTGTTCTGTCAATCGATCATTCCGCCGGCTTCTTCTCCGGGTGCTTCGCGTAATAGTCCGCCAGCGCGGACCGGATCGCCTCCTCCGCCAGCACCGAGCAGTGCAGCTTGTAGTCGGGCAGGCCGTCCAGCGCCTCGGCGACCGCCTTGTTCGTCAGCTGCGCCACCTCGGAGAGCGGCTTGCCCTTGATCAGCTCCGTCGCCATCGAGCTGGACGCGATGGCGCTGCCGCAGCCGAACGTCTCGAACTTTACGTCGGCAAGGGTGTCGCCCTCGATCTTGAAATACATCTTCATGATGTCGCCGCACTTGGCGTTGCCCACCTCGCCCACGGCGTCCGCGTCCTCGATGACGCCGACGTTGCGCGGGTTGCGGAAGTGATCCATTACTTTTTCGCTGTAGAGTGCCATAGTTCCACCCTCCTTACAGAATGTGCGGCGTTTTGCCGCTTTCGAGGTCGCGCCAGACGGGGGAGAAGCCCCGCAGATAGTCCACGACCTCCCTGACGTTTTGAATGAGATAGTCGACCTCCTCCTCGGTCGCGTCCTCGCCGAGCGTCAGGCGCAGCGAGCCGTGCGCCACGTCGTGCACGCGCCCGATGGCGAGCAGCACATGGCTTGGATCGAGCGAGCCGGAGGTGCAGGCGCTGCCCGACGAGGCGCAGATGCCGCGGTCGTCCAGCAGGAGCAGCAGGGACTCGCCCTCGATGCCCTCGAAGCAGAAGTTGACGTTGGAGGGCAGCCGCCGCGCCGCGTCGCCGTTGAGCGCGCTGTGCGGGATCTCGCGCAGCCCCGCGATCAGCTTGTCGCGCAGGGGGATGAGCCGCGCCGCGTCCGCCTCCATGCGTGCGGCGGTATCCTTCAGCGCCGCCGCCATGCCGACAATGGCGGGGACGTTCTCCGTGCCCGCGCGTTTGCCGCGCTCCTGCGCCCCGCCCTCGATCAGATTCGTCAGGCGCACGCCCTTGCGCGCGTACAGGAAGCCGACGCCCTTCGGCCCGTGGAACTTGTGCGCCGAGGCGGAGAGCAGGTCGATGTTGTCCGCCGCCACGTCGATGCGCAGGTGGGGCACCGCCTGCACGGCGTCCGTGTGGAACAGCACGCCGCGCGCGCGGCAGATGGCGCCGAGCTCACGGATGGGCTGGACGGTGCCGATCTCGTTGTTGGCGTACATGACGCTGACGAGGCAGGTGTCGTCCCTGATCGCGGCCTCCAGTTCATCCGCGCGGACAAGCCCGTCCTCGTGCACGGGCAGCAGCGTGACCGTGAAGCCCTCCTGTTCCAGCGCGCGGAGCGTGTGCAAGATCGCGTGATGCTCGAACGCGGTGGAGATGATGTGCGTCTTGCCCTGCCGCCTGCCCAACGCCGCGGCGGAGCGCAGCGCCTGATTGTCCGCCTCGCTGCCGCCGGAGGTGAAGGTGATCTCCTTCGCTGAAGCGCCGATGACCGCAGCCACATCCTCGCGCGCGTTCTCCAGCGCCTCCTTCGCGCGCTGACCAAACGAATAAAGGCTCGACGGGTTGCCGTACTGTTCCTCCAGACACGGGATCATGGCGTCGAGCGCGGCGCGGCTCATCTTCGTGGTCGCCGCGTTGTCTGCGTAAATCTTCATGCGTTCACTCCTTTTGTTGTGTTGTTCCTGACTATATACCTATCAGCCTACTAAGTCAATAGGTTTTAACGCGAAAAACGCGCGCGTCCGGAATCATTGATCCGAACGCGCGCGAAATAACGTCAGATCACATAGTCGTTGCCGCGGTGCGCCGCCTGACGGTCGAGAATGTCCTGCAGGGAGATGCCGTCAAGATATTCGTTGATGACCTTGTCCAGCCCTTGCCAGATGGGCAGCGTGGCGCAGTCCGCCTGCCGCTCGCAGGTGTTGTGGTCGGTTTCCAGACAGGCCACCGGCGCAAGCGAGCCCTCCGTCGCGCGCAGGATGTCGCCGAGCGTGTAGTCCTCCGGCTTGCGCGCGAGGCGGTAGCCGCCCGCGTAGCCGCGCGTCGTGCGCAGGAGATCGAAGCGGTTGAGCGTCGGAATGATCTGCTCCAGATACTTCTTGGAGATGTCCTGCCGCTGCGCCGCGTCCTTCAGCGCGACATAGCCGTTCCCCTGATGCTCCGCGAGGTCGATCATCAGCCGCAGCGCATAGCGCCCGCGCGTGGAGATCATCATGTGCAGCACCGCCTTTGTACAGATTTCACAGAATAGAGTATAACCCACATCTCCTATCATGTCAATAGGATATAAATGTAGATTAAACCTATTGACATAGTAAACATTATGCGTTATACTTGCGCCAACCTAAGGAAAGGACGGCGGACAGCATGACGAATCGCCTGCTTTTGCGCCTGCTGCGCACCAACTTTCGCAACGGACGAATGTACCCCTGTTCTTGTTGACGCACATCACGAGATCGATCCAAAAAACAAGAAAGAGGTATCACAACATGTCGAACTACAAATTTGAGACCCTCCAGCTCCACGTCGGACAGGAGCGGCCCGACCCCGCGAGCGACGCCCGCGCGGTGCCCATCTACGCGACCACAAGCTACGTTTTCCACAACGCACAGCACGCCGCCGACCGCTTCGGCCTCGCCGACGCGGGCAACATCTACGGGCGGCTGACCAACTCCACGCAGGGCGTGTTCGAGGACCGCATCGCGGCGCTCGAGGGCGGCGTCGCGGGATTGGCGGTCGCGTCCGGCGCGGCGGCGATCACCTACACGATCCAGGCGCTCGCGAAGGCGGGGGAGCACATCGTCGCGCAGAAGACCATCTACGGCGGCAGCGCGAACCTGCTCTCGCACACGCTCCCGCTCTACGGCGTGGAGACGAGCTTCGTCAACATCCACGACCTCGCGGAGGTCACGGCGGCGATCCGGCCGAATACCAAGGCGCTCTACATCGAAACGCTCGGCAACCCTAACAGCGACATCCCCGACATTGACGCGCTTGCCGCCATCGCCCACGCGCACGGCATCCCGCTGGTCATCGACAACACCTTCGGCACGCCGTACCTCATCCGTCCCATCGAGCACGGCGCGGACATTGTCGTGCACAGCGCGACCAAGTTCATCGGCGGGCACGGCACGACGCTCGGCGGCGTCATCGTGGACGGCGGCACGTTCGACTGGGCGGCGTCGGGCAAGTATCCGTGGATCAGCGAGCCGAACCCCAGCTACCACGGCGTCAAATTCACCGACGCGGCGGGCAAGGCGGCGTTCGCGGTCTACATCCGCGCGATCCTGCTGCGCGATACCGGCGCGTGCATCTCGCCGTTCGCGGCGTTCCTGCTCCTGCAGGGGACGGAGACCCTGTCGCTCCGCCTCGAGCGCCACGCGGAGAACACGAAGAAGGTCGTCGCGTATTTGAAGAACCACCCGCAGGTCGAGAAGGTCTATCATCCCTCGCTTCCCGACCACCCCGACCACGCGCTGTATGAGAGGTATTTCCCGAACGGCGGCGCGTCGATCTTCACCTTCGACATCAAGGGCGGGCAGGAGGAGGCGTTCGCGTTCATCGACGGGCTGGAGATCTTCTCCCTGCTGGCGAACGTCGCGGACGTGAAGAGCCTCGTCATCCACCCTGCCACGACCACGCACTCCCAGCTCACGGCCGAGGAACTGGACGCGGCGGGCATCCATCCGAACACCATCCGCCTCTCCGTCGGCACGGAGCACATCGACGATATCATCGCCGATCTGGAGAAGGGCTTCGCGGCGGTCGGGAAATGAAAGCCTATTGACGATATAGGATAGGTCGGTTATACTCAAAACTACAACAGTTGAAAGGATGCTGCATCATGTCTAACATCTATACCTCCGCCGATCAGCTCATCGGCAGGACCCCGCTTCTGGAGCTGACCCACATCGAAAAGAACGAGGCGCTGGACGCCACCGTCCTCGCCAAGCTCGAATACCTCAATCCCGCTGGCAGCGTCAAAGACCGCATCGGCAAGGCGATGATCGACGACGCCGAGGCGTCCGGCAGGCTCAAGCCCGGCGCGACCATCATCGAGCCGACCAGCGGCAACACAGGCATCGGCCTCGCCGCCGTCGCCGCCGCGCGCGGCTATCGCATCATCATCGTCATGCCCGAGACCATGTCCGTCGAGCGCCGTCAGCTGATGAAGGCGTACGGCGCGGAGCTGGTGCTGACCGAGGGCGCGAAGGGCATGAAGGGCGCGATCGAGAAGTCCGAGGAGCTGGCGCGCGAGATCGAGGGCAGCTTCATTCCGGGGCAGTTCGTCAACCCCGCGAACCCCAAGGCGCACTTCGAGACCACCGGCCCCGAGATCTGGGACGACACCGACGGCAAGGTCGACATCTTCGTCGCGGGCGTCGGCACGGGCGGCACGCTGACCGGCGTGGGCGAGTACCTCAAGAGCAGGAACCCGAACGTCAAGGTCGTCGCCGTGGAGCCTGCGGATTCGCCCGTGCTCAGCAAGGGCACGGCGGGCGCGCACAAGATCCAGGGCATCGGCGCGGGCTTTGTCCCCGACGTGCTGAACACCGGGATCTACGACGAGATCATCCCCGTTACGAACGACGACGCCTTTGCCACCGGCAAGAAGATCGGCAAGACCGAAGGCGTGTTGGTGGGCATCAGCTCCGGCGCGGCGGCATGGGCGGCGATCGAGCTGGCGAAGCGCCCCGAGAACAAGGGTAAGACCATCGTGGCGCTCCTGCCCGACACCGGCGACCGCTATCTCTCCACGCCGCTGTTCGCGGACTGAAGCGGCTGAGCGGGCAGGGCGCGGGATGTGCCGAAACAGAAGAAAGAGCGCGCTGCAGAAAACTGCAACGCGCCTTTTTTCTCGCGCCGAAGAGCAAAATCGCGTATTTGAGACGTTTTTGAGCGCACCGCTGCTATAATAAGAGACGGAGAAGGAACGCCTTCCGGACGCCGAGGAATACGCGAGCAGAATGGTCAAGGAGTACCAGCTGTACGCGGAATCGAGAGGGCGTGACATTCGGCAGGACACATCCTCGAGCGAGGGGTGGAGCGGATCCGTGACCGGCGGACAGCAGGCCCGGACGAGCAAACGCGGCCGCATGAGCAGCACGCTGGTGCAGCAGGTGGTCGTCATGGTGGCATGCACGGTGGTGGCGGTCAGCTCGTACCAGACCATTGCCGCCGACCGCGAGGCGGTTCGCCCGCAGACGCCGGAGCAGACCGCTGCCGACACCGTGCCCTCCGCCCCCGGCGCAGAGGGTGCGGGCGGTTCGTCGTCCTCTGCGGAAAACGCACCGAACGCCGGCGATCCGGGCGCGCAGGGCGGCGGCTCGTCCTCCGGCGGCCAGGGTGGCAGCTCGTCGGCGCAGACGGGCGGGCAGACCCAGACGACTGACCCGACGCAGACGGGCGAATGCTCTGTCTGCGGCAAGACGCTGACGCTCACCTACAACGTTTCAGCGCTGGAGCAGCCGGAACCGTAAACACGCGGCACGATATCGCCGGAATCCCATATCCTGTATCCATTCCGGCGTTTCCCTGCCGCTGTCCGACGCTCTGAGGAAGGAGATCGACATGACCGAAAGAATCAGAAAAAAACATCAGCCTCCTGCTGACACTGGCGATGCTTTTCAGCATGGTGTCGTGGCCGGGCGTCACGGCATACGCGGATGAGCCCGCGAACGAGCAGGTGGAGCAGGTGAACGATACACAGCCCGCTGAGCCCGCGGAGAACGCGGAGCCCGCGGAGAACGCGGAGCCCGCGGAAGACGCGGAGCCTGCGGAGGACGCGGAGCCTGCGGAGGACGCGGAGCCCGAGACCGAGGAGCAGGACGACCCGGCGAATTGGCCAGCGTTCACGCCTGCGCCCGTCACTGTGCACAGCGCGGGCGTGACCGTCACGCTGGAGGCGGACGCGGGGGTGTTCCCGGCGGACGCGGAGCTGTCCGTGCGGCTGGTTCCGGTCTACACCCAGCGCTTGGTGGAGCAGGCTGTCAAGGCGGAGCGCGCGGAGGAACAGAACGTCGCCGTGTCCTACACCTTTGACATCTGCGTGCTGGACGCCGACGGCGTTGAGCTTCAGCCCACGGACGGCACGAAGGTGCGCGTGTCCTTCTCTCTGGCGGAGGCGGCGGACGAGAACCTCGAAACGCAGGTCTATCACGTCACCGAGGACGACGAGAGCGGCGAGAGCGTTCTCCTTGCCGACGTGCTTGCCGCCGTGGGGCTACAAGGCGAGGTCGAAAGCGCGGTCTCCGGCGCGCCGGAGCTCTTCTCCGTCAGCCGGACGGCGGACGGGGCGTGGATGATCTATTCCCACGAGCCCTTCCACACGAAGGAGTGGCTGCGCGTCACCATCGCGTCCGTGACGTATACGATCGTCGTCACGGACGACAATCCTGTGGCGTGGCTCAACGGCACCGCTTATACGTCGACCAACAACCTCGTCAAAAACTGGTGCGACAACGGCGGTACGCTGAAACTGAACTCGGATCTGTCGGGCCTAGCCAGACTCGGCAAAGCGAACACCGCCTATACCATTGACTTGAACGGTCACACGTTTCAAGGGGTTGGAAACGAGTCTAGTGGAATGCCCGTCATCACAGTTGGCCAACGTGTTGAGTTAAGTAATTATATATGAGCGGCGGTTCGATCGCCAGAAACAGAGTGTATTTCTCCGACGGCTACGGCGGCGGCGTCGCGGTCGCGACCGGCAGCAGTTCCACGATCACGATGACCGGCGGCTCGATCGGCAACAACTATGCGCCGAAGAAGTCCGGCGGCGTGATCAGCCTCAACAACACGTTCACGCTGGGCGGCAGCGTTTCGATCACCAACAACAAGGCAGGCACCGACGACGTGGACGTCTTCACCGACCTGATCAGCATCGGCGAGGGTCTGGAGGTCGATACGCCCATCAAGGTGAAGATGCAGCTCAGAAGCGATTCCACAAAGGACAACGGTGTGTTCACCAGTGGATGGGGCGACAACATGGGCAAGCGAAACGGAACACAGCCGCGTTTATCATGCCGGTCAAGATACCGGGCAGCAAGGAAGAGCTGCGGTTTCTGCGCGAGGCGGTCGACTCGATCAAGAGCCAGACGGATGAGGACTGGATGCTCATCATGGTGGACGACCACTCTGACGACGCTGCCGTGTATGCCGCGCTGGAGCAGATCTGCGACGACCTGAAGGAAAAAGGCATGCGTGATCCATCTGTACCAGAACGTTGGCACGGGTCAGGCGCGCAACGTTGGCATCCGCCGCGCCGCCGAGCTGGGTCTGCCGTTCATCCTCTACAACGACGCGGACGACATCTCCCATCCCCGGAGGCTCGAGCTCGTCCGCAAGGCGTTCGAGGACGAGACGGTGAACGTCGTCTACACGAGCTTCGACGTCATCGACGAGAACGGCAAGGTCACCCCGCCGGAGGAGGTCTGCCTGTCCGTGCGCGAGATCACTGAAGGCCACAAGCACGAGGTTGTGGAGGGCGAGAACGCGTGGCTGCAGATCGTCACGCGGAAGAACTACACCAACCAGACCTCGAGCACGGCGGTCAGGACTTCGCTCGCGGTGGAGGAGCCGTTCCCCAAGCGTTCCGTTTCGGAGGACTCGCACACCTGGGTCCGCTACGGCGCGCACCCCGGGAAGTTCGCCTTCATCCCCGAGATCAAGAACAACTACCGTATCTGCACCAACGTCGAAAGCCGCTCCCGCGGGCTCAACGCGGACTTCTTCCACCAGAAGGCGGCGACGGACACGGCGGGCTTCGAGGAAGCTCTGAAGCTCGCCAAGCAGTTCGGCAGTATCCGCCCGGAGGACGAGCCCGGCATCCGCCGCGCCTTCCACGTCTGGCTGGCGCTGGTGCTGCTGCACGGCGATTCCAGCGCGCTGGTCGAGCAGGAGCTTCGCTCCGCGCTGGCGCTTTACAAGGACGAGACCCCAAATTCCAGAGTCAGGACTGAATCGCCATGTTTTACATCACATCCATCAGCCATTTTTGCGCCAGCAACAAGATCGACGACGACAAGCGCAACGCGGGCCTGACCACGCCCGAGGGCGTGGAGCGCTTCGACAACCTCCGCTACGGCGCGCACGAGCGTCACGTGCTGGACGTCTACCGCCCGAAGAACTGCGGCAAGCTGCCGGTGATCGTCAGCGTGCACGGCGGCGGCTGGGTCTACGGCGACAAGGACATCATGCAGTTCTATTGCATGAGCCTTGCCGAGCACGGCTTCGCCGTGGTCAACTTCAGCTACCGCCTCGCGCCGGAGCACAAGCATCCGGCGATGATGACGGCGCGCGGCGACTTCCTTGTCCCGCAGGCGAAGCCGTTCTACGACAAGCTCTGCGCGCTCGGCGTACCGGCGGAGTACCGCTGCTACGGTGTCACGGAGACCGAGCCGACGCACATGTTCCACATCAACATCAAGCTGCCCATTGCGCGCCTTTGCAACGACGAGGAGTGCGCGTTCTTCCGCAGCCACCTGCAAGAGGCGTAGTCCCCGCGTTCGCAGGCAGGGCGCTGCATCCGAAACAACAAAATAACGCATAAACAATGGACGCGTTGCAGAATAACAAGTCTGCAGCGCGTCCCTTTTTGCGCCGAAAAGGCATCGGATGCGGAAAACAACCATGCAAAACACGGCACCTACGCATAGCAAAGCTAGCCCCAGACAATTTTCCGGCGCTTTCTGTGGATATATTCAGTTTTTCTGGCTATGCGCTGCTAAGCTGCGAAAGATGCGTCTGCAGCCGTCCGTTTTCCCGCTTCATCCACAGCTTTTTCAGATTGAAACCAAGCGCAAGAAAGAACAGTTCTGTCCTCACATTCTTCCTGCCGCGCGTGAGGAATCTGCGGAAGCCAAAATCGCTTTTCAGCAGCCCAAACGCACCCTCTGCCTGAATGGAGCGGCACAGGCGCAGATAGACGCCGCGCTCGGTGGAGATGTTCTCCTGCGAGGCCTTGCGAAGCTCCTTCAGCGTCTTGTTTACGCGCAACTCTTTCGGCTGCTCCGCATCCTTTGCCTGACAGCATTTCTCCCGCAGCGAACAGCCCTTGCAGTCCTCGCAGCGATACCACGCGGTCGTCACTTCGCGCCCGTTTTGCAGCTCCGTGCACTCGCGGCGCAAGGACAATTTCCGCCCGTTGGCGCAGGTATAGCAATCCTCGTCAGCGTCATAGTCCATGTTTTCCATGCGTCCAAGCTGCTTTCTGAATTTTGTACTCTTTCGCTGTTCGTAGTTGGCGGGCTTGATAAAGCTCATCTGCCCATTGGCTTCCAGATACAGATAGTTGCCGAGCCGCTCATAGCCTGCGTCTGCCGTCACGGAATCGTATTTCTTTCCATGCTGCCGCTGCAGCGTTTTGAGGAACGGTACCAACGTGCCGAAGTCCGTGCGGTCGGAGAATACGTCGATGCCGGTGATGTATTCGCTGTTCACCGCGACCTGCACGTTGTAGCCGGGCTTGAGCTGCCCGTTGCGCATGTGGTCTTCCTTCATCCGCATGAACGTGGCGTCTGTATCCGTCTTGGCATAGCTGTTGCGCCTCGTGCCCATGATGGCGAGCTTTTCCTCGTAGTCCGCCCAGCGGCGGCGCAGATCGTCCAGCTTCTCCCATTCCTTCTGCGCCGTGCTCTTGCGCCTGCCGGTTCCGTGGACGAAATCAATGCCCTCAGCCATTTGCGCAAGGTACTGCTCCAATTCGGCCAAGGTATCCACCGGAGAGGCAGCCTTCACTTTTTCGAGCTGCTTCTCCACGCGCTTGCGCCAGACAAACGTATAGCGCCCGGCGGCACTTTCCAGCTTCGTGCCGTCGATGAAGACGGTTTCGTGGTCGGTCTCGCCTTGCGCTTCCAGACAGCGGACATACTGGTAGAACAAGTCCTCCACCGCTTCGGCGCAGCGTTTCGTCCGAAAGCGCGCAAAGGTCGTGTGATCCGGCGGATTCTCTTCTTCGAGCAGCCACATGAAGTCCACCCGATAGCGGCAGGCTTCCTCCAACGCGCGGCTGCTGAAGATCCCACACTGGTATCCATACGCCATTACCTTGAACATCACCCGCGGATCGGCTGCCGATTTCCGCCCTTTGGGCGAATAGGCGCGATACAGTTTGCTGTAGTCCAGTTCCTCAAGCTGTGCGCTTGCCAGCCGGACGGGTGCGTTCTCCGGTAATTTTTTTTCGTGATCCAGCGCAAGTACCACTTGACCGTGACGCTCATACGTCGTATAGTGGTCTTGCGTTTGAAGATTGTTTGTCACGATTCAATTTTTAACGCAAAATACGAGGTCAGGAACCCCTTTTGGGCTCCTGACCTCGTATTTTTTCAGTGGGCTATTTTGCAACGCGCCATTGTTTATGCCCGGATGCGTTACGCGGACGGGGTCGCTGGGTTACAGCATCCGCGACCCGCGCACGGCGTTCTGCGCCGTTTCATACTCGATGCCGAGCGCGTCGGCGACCGCCGCTATGATGCCGCGGCTGGAATACGTCGCGCCGCTGACGGTATCCACCTCCACCGTCTGCCGGGAAAGGATCGCGTCGATCACGCCCTTGGCGCGCTCGAGGAAATTGCGGTCGTCGCGGTAGGACGGCACCTCAACGTCCGTGATCCTGCCGTCCGCGAGATAGATGCTGTCCTTGCCGGCGAGCGCAATGAGCCTTGCGTCCTCAGCCATGCCGCATCTCCGTTTCGATGTTGCGCCGCCGCTCAAACAGGGGGACGGAAAAGAAACGCCGCGGCGCTCCTAAAGCCGGGGAAGCGGCGGGGCTCATACAGACTCCCGGCAGCGGACGTCCTCGATGCCCCGGATCATCTCCGCGATCATGCTGTGCGTCGGCGTCGGGACGCCGTGCTTTTCCCCGAGCCGCAGGATGCAGCCGTTCAGCGTGTCGATCTCCGTCTTCCGGCGCTTTTCGATGTCCTGCAGCGTGGAGGAGCGGTGGGCGAAGGTGTCCGGCACCAGCTTGCTGTAAAACACGTCCTGATACGCCTTCGCATCCTTCCAGAACGTCCGGTAGCCCGCCGCATCCATCACGGCGAAGGTCTCCTCGATCAGCCGGTTCATAATGCCGACCAGATGCGCGGAGTCCGCCAGCTCGCCGTAGCTCATGTTCAGGATCGCGCCCAGCGGGTTCAGCGTCGTGTTGTACAGCATTTTTGCCCACAGCGCCTGCTCCAGCTCCTCCGAGGTCTCCGAGGGGATGCCGGAGTCGCTGATCGCGCGGGCGAGCGGCTCCAGCGCCTGAATGGACGCGCCGTGCAGAGAGCCCAGCAGGATCGGCGCAGTGTGCACGGTGACGTTGGTGACGCCCGGAGAGGTGCGCGCGAAGCCTGTGATGACACGCGCGTTGAACACCTGAGAGGCGGGGAAATGCGCCAGATACGCATCGTCGTTGCCCCAGCCGTTCTGGAAGATCACGATTCGTCCCGCCTGTCCCAGGATCTCCCGATGCGCCGCCAGTTCGGCGGAGACGGCGGCGTTCGCCATGGTCTTGACGGCGACCGCAACGTAATCCTGACCGGGCGCGACGTTGTCATAGTCCTCGCATACGGTGATGCGGTCCGGCGCGACGGCAAGCTCGCCGAAGATCCCGACCCGCTTGAGACCGTGCTCCCGAATATAGTTCGCGGTATCGCTTCTGGCGAGGAGCGTCGTCTCCATGCCGGCGTTTGCGGCGGCGATGGCGACCGCGCATCCCACGGCGCCCGTTCCGATGATCAGTGCTTTCATATTCTGTCCTCCGTAACCGTTGGATTCAATGTGAACGCATCATACCATAAAGAAACGCAAAGAGCAACACGGTTGCGCGGGGATGGGCCGCGACCGGTTCGTCAAAAAAATTCGCGGCGACCCCAAAAATTGAAACCGCCGCCCCGAATGATATAGCAGAAGGCAAACCAAGCCGAAAAAACCACACACTATGATGACCTGAAAGGCGGTAACAACCATGAAAAAGAACGTTTTGAAGACGGCCGCGGCGTGCGGCCTGTGCCTGACCCTGCTGGCGGGCGCGTCGTTTGCAAGCGCGTCGTATGTCGGCGCAAGACAGCAGAACAACCGTATGATGGCAGACCGGATGTTCGAGAGGAGCATCGTCGGACAGCAATACATGACCGGAATGCGTCAGGGCGGCATGACGCCCGGGATGTTCGGCGGACTGCAGAACAATATGCAGGCTCCCGCAATGGAGCAGGGCGGACAGCAGAACATGACGCCCGGCGGGATGCAGCAGAACGGCGGAATGCAGAACAACGTCGCCTCGGCAAGCTCTGCCGGCGAGATCGTCAGCGGCACGACCACCAACAGCGCGGCGTCCCTCGCGGCGGACTACGAAAACGCCGTGACCTTCGACGTCGGCGAGGGCAGCGTCAAGATCACCGAGTCCGGCACCTATATCGTCACGGGCACGTCCTCCGACGGCAGCATCACCGTCAAGAAGGGCACGACCGGCGTGGTGCTGATCCTCAAGGACCTCGACCTGACCAGCACCACCGGCGCGACGCTCTCCATCAACAAGGGCACGGAGGTCAAGCTCATCGTCGAGGGCAGCGTGACGCTGACCGACGCGGAGAACCCCGCCCTGGAGGACGTGTCCGAGGACTTCGACGGCGCGGCGATCAAGGTCAAGTCCGGCGCGAGCGCGTACCTCACCGGCAGCGGTACGCTGACCGTCAACGGCAGCGCCAAGAACGGCGTCAAGGTCTCCGCCAATGAGGAAGACGGCAACGGCAGCCTCGTGATCGACGGCGCGACCATCAGCATCACGGCGGCGAACGACGCCATCAACGCCGAGTACGATTTGGCTATCCTCAGCGGCACGCTTACCATCAGCGCGGGCGACGACGCGATCCACGCCGACCGCGTCCTCACCGTCGGTGCGGACGGCAACGGCCCGACCATCACGGTCAAGAGCTGCACCGAGGGCGTCGAGGCGACGGTCGTGAACCTCGCGGGCGGCACGGTCAGCGTGACCTCCACCGACGACGGCGTCAACGCCGCGAACAGCGACGGCACATACGCCTCGCTTGGATACTCCATCAACGTCACCGGCGCGAGCGTCACCGTGAACGCGCCGCGGGCGGACGGCTTCGACTCCAACGGCAACATCAACCTGATCTCCGGCAGCGCGACGATCCGCAGCGCCAGCAACGGCGGCGATGCGGGAATCGACTACGACGGGCAGCTCTACGTCTCCGACGCGTTCGAGCTCAACAACTACAGCGGCGTGACCAGCATGGGCGCGTTGGGCGGCATGATGGGCGGACAAATGGGCGGCATGATGGGCCAAATGCGCAGATGAACACAGGAAAAGGCGGCGGGGGAAACTCCGCCGCCTTTTTCGTCAAAAAAATTTCGCACGACCCCGAAAATCGGCGGCGCGCCTCCGAAGTATATAGCAGAGGGCGGAAAGCAAGCCGTTCCCCGCCCAAAGGAGGCAACCGAAATGAGCGAGATCCAAAGCTGCTTTAAGCGCTGCGAAAAGAAATATATGCTGACGGCGGAGCAATACCGTGCTATGATACTGGGGATGGCGTTCCATATGCGCCCCGACGAGCACCCGCGCTACACCATCGGCAACGTCTACTACGACACCGGCGACCATGAGCTCATCCGCACGTCGCTGGAAAAGCCTGTCTACAAGGAGAAGCTCCGCGTGCGCAGCTACGGCGTGCCGGACGACGACGGGCCGGCGTTCGTCGAGATCAAGAAGAAGTTCGACGGCGTGGTCTACAAGCGCCGCGTCACGATGACGGCGGCGGAGGCGGCGGACTGGCTGCGCGGCGGCAGACCGCCGCAGGAGAGCCAGATCAGCCGCGAGATCGACTGGTTTATGAGCTTCTACCGCCCGACGCCCGCCGTCTACATCGCCTACGACCGCGAGGCATACGCGGGCGTCGAGAACAGCGAGCTGCGCGTCACCTTCGACCGCAATCTCCGCTGGCGCGATACGAAGGTCGATCTCCGATACGGCGGGGACTGCAAGCCCATCGACGTCGGCGGGCACATCCTCATGGAGATCAAGATCCCCGGCGCTGCGCCGCTGTGGCTGGCGCGGCTGCTGAGCGAGAACCACATCACAGCCACATCCTTTTCCAAGTACGGAGCTTATTATAAGCAAGTCGTTTTGACGCCGTACCACTTCGACACACATCAAAAGGAGGCGCGTTCCATTGCTTAACACCATCATCACCGGAACCGAGATCACGGCTTCCGCGTTCTTCATTTGCACGGCGGTCTCGCTCGTGCTCGGGCTCGCTTCGGCGGCGCTCGCCATGTACAAGAGCAAGTATTCCCAGAGCTTCATCCTGACCCTCGCCATGCTGCCCGCGCTGGTACAGGTCATCATCATGCTGGTCAACGGCAACATCGGCGCGGGCGTCGCCGTAGCGGGCGCGTTCGGGCTCATCCGCTTCCGCAGCGCGCCGGGCAGCGCGAAGGAGATCGGCATGGTCTTCCTCGCCACCGCCATCGGCTTGGCGACCGGCATGGGCTATGTGGCGCTGGCGGCGGCGTTCTTCGCCGTCATGGCGGCGTTCTCGCTTGCGCTGACCGCCTCCGGCTTTGGCTCGCGCGGCGCGGACGAGCGCGAGCTCAAGATCACCATTCCCGAAAACCTCGATTACGACGGCCTGTTCGACGACCTGTTTGCCAAATACACCCGCCGCGCGGACTTGGAGCGCGTCAAGACCACCAACATGGGCACGCTCTACGAGCTGGCGTACAAGATCGTGCTGCGCGACGCGAGCGCGACCAAGGCGTTTCTCGACGAGCTGCGCGAGCGCAACGGCAACCTGACCATCGTCTGCGGCAGACCCGTGACGAAGGAGGCGCTGTGATGAAACGTCTTGCCCTGCTGCTTGCGCTGACGCTGCTGCTGACCGCCTGCGGCGCGAAAAAAGCGCCGGAGACGGACACGGCGGCGGAGCTGACCGTGCACTTCTTCGACGCGGGCAAGGCGGACGCCATACTGCTGACGACGGCAAACGGCGCGGCGCTCATCGACGCGGGGGAGAAGGGCTTTGGCAAGACCATCCTCGCGTATCTGGAGGAGCGCGGCGTCGAGAAGCTGGACTATCTGATCGTCACGCACTTCGACAAGGATCACGTCGGCGGCGCGGCGAAGGTGCTCAACAACATCGCCGTCGGCACGGTGCTGCAAAGCAACAGCCCAAAGGACAGCGAGGAGTACGAAAAATACGTCAAGGCGCTCGCAAACGCGGGTATCGAGCCGACGACGGTGCGGGAGACGTACACGTTCACCCTCGACGGCGTGACATATTCCGTCGATCCGCCGCGGCAAGCGTCCTATGACGAGGACGGCAGCAACAATTCCTCCCTGATCGTCACGGTGACGAACGGCGAGAACCGTTTTCTGTTTACCGGCGACGCGCAGACCGAGCGGCTCTCGGAGCTTCTGGACGTCGGCGGCGCGGCGTGCGACGTGCTCGAGCTGCCGCACCACGGCAATGACGAGCCGCTGCTCGACGCGCTGCTGGACGCGGCGAAGCCGACGTACGCCGTCGTCACCTCCTCGGACGAGGAGCCGGAGAGCGCGGCGACCGTCGCGGCGCTGGAAGCGGCGGGCGTTCAGACGCTGCTGACCCGCGAGGGCGCGGTGACGATCCGCAACGACGGAAAGCGGATTGATGTTTCGCGCGATCCGTGATATCTTTGACGTAAAGTAACCGCAAAGGGGAAACCGCCATGACCGAGCTGGAACAACAGGTCCTCGCCGCCAAAACGGACGAACGCGCGTTTAACGAGCTGGTGGAGAGCAATCAAGCGTGGATGCTGCGCGTCGCCTCGGAGGTGACGCACCGCTACGTCACCGACAGCGACGACGAGTGGTCGATCGCGTTGATGGCGTTTTCCGAGGCGGTGCAGAGCTACGAAGAGGACAAGGGCAGCTTTCGCGGCCTCGCCGCCATGGTCATCCGCCGCCGCGTCGTGGACTATCTGCGCGCCGAGGGGCGGCACAGCGACGAGCTTGCCGTCTCGCCCGCCGCGTTCGAGGACGCCTTGGACGAGGACGAGGCGTTCGGCGTCGATCTGCAGGTGCAGCGGCGCATGGCGGAGGAGCCGGACGACACGGCGAGCCGTGCCCGCGCCGAGATCGAGGAGATGCAGGGCATCCTGCGGGAATACGGCTTCTCGTTTTTCGACCTCGCGGACGCCTCGCCCAAGGCGGAGAAGACGAAGCAGAGCTGCGCCCGCGCGGTGCGTACGCTGCTTGCCGCGGCGCTGCTGCTGGCGCAGATGCGGCTGAAGCGTTTGCTCCCGATCAAGGAGCTGAGCGCGGCGAGCGGCGTGGTGCGCAAGATCCTGGATCGGCACCGCAAGTACATCATCGCGTCGGCGGAGATCCTGGACGGCGATTTTCCCGTCCTCGCCGGATATCTGGCATACATCAAGGGGTGAGCGGCATGAAAGCGATCATATTGGAGCGGCGCGGCGATATGGCGGCCCTGCTGTGCGAGGACGGCACGTTTGAAACGAGGCGCGTCGCGGGCGCGGTCGGCGAGACGGTCGAGCTGACGGCGAAGGTCGTCGCCTTCCCCGCGAAGAAGCGTAGGATGCGCAGCGCGGTGGCGGCGGCGCTGGCGCTGACGATCACAGGCGGCACGCTCGGCTATATGGGCGGCACGGCGAGCGCCTACGTCTCCCTCGACGTGGACGAGGACTCCGCCATCGAGCTGACGGTCAACCACTTCGGGCGCGTCATCGCGGTGAACGCGCTGAGCGACGACACGGCGGCGCTGGCGAAAGCCCTGACGGGCGAGGTCAGGCACAAAAAGCCCGACGACGCGCTGGAGCATACGATGAAGCGCCTGCGCGAGGAAGGCTATCTGGGCGAGCAGGACGCGGCGGTGGTCGCGGGCGTGACCTCGGACAACGCCGGCCGCGCGGCGGAGCTGAAGCAGCTTGTGGAGGGTGCCGTGGGCGAGGAGGCTGAGCTGTACGTCGCCGAAACCAGCCGCGACGAGCGGCGTCAGGCGATGGACGAGCACCGCAGCGCGGGACGCTTTGCCTTCGAGCGCGACCGCGGCGAGGACTTTCCCAAGGCCGTCTGGGGCGACGAGACCCGCCGGCCGCCGGAACCGCCGCGCGACGGCGAGGGAGCGCGTCCGGACGGTATGCCCGGGCAACCGCTTAACGGGAATTGACCAAGACGCAGCAAAGCCCGGCTTGCAGGACGCAAGCCGGGCTTTATTGACGCTCGTATTATTAAATGCGTAGCAAATAAGGCACAACCAAGTGTCTTATGCTATACTACAAAGGATGCTGTGGACTGGTCAATTGACGCTACCGATCAACGGTTTTCGTAAGCGTACA
>Ga0129307_1001104_pt1 | contig 32343 bp, 32 predicted proteins | sample P1105metagenome_FD_94437 | JGI IMG/M metagenome (GOLD analysis project Ga0129307, IMG submission 94437) | Capybara group fecal microbial communities from Wisconsin, USA - P1105 metagenome | ecosystem: Host-associated > Mammals > Digestive system > Large intestine > Fecal | place: USA: Wisconsin...
CCGAAGGTCCGCAGCTACCGATCCGAAATCGGATTCTTTGATCGCCATGAAGCTGTCCGCGCCATATTTCCGGGTAAGCGCAGTCATTTCATCGAACTTTCCGGCATCGAGTAAAGGAGCTGCTGCTGTGATCAGATCATCCAGGGTATAGGTTTTGGCGGGTGCTGTGGGAACCACGGGAGTTGCTGTTGGAATGGGCGCCGCGGGATTGTTGTTTTGGATGACCACGGTAGAACCCGGAGCCAGCTTGATGGACTCATCCTTCGCTGGGATTTTTTCGGCTACATAGTCCGGATGGGCAGGTTCGGCTCCGGGTACTTCCACCAGTACGGGTTCATCTTTAAAGCCTAGCAGTGTAGCCGCCTCCTGTCTGATTAGTTCCGGGGTGCCTTCAAAAATAATTTTCATGGTAAAATCCTCGCTTTCCTTTTAATCATTTTTGCGGTATAATCAGTGTTGTATATTTTTATGCGCTCATCAGTATGGCTGTGCTGATGAGCTTTTTTTGGCGTTCAATTGACCTCACCTCCCTTCAGCAGTAAGCGGCCATCCCGGCTAGAATAATTAGGCCAGCAAGAGTTGCCGCCATACCCGTCACAAAACCTTGGAACCGTGGCCCCAGGGCCTGGATGCCGTCGCAGATCACATCAATAAGCCACATAACCAGATCCATCGCCGTCCGGATCAGTATATATGGCAGCAAGATCATCGTCACCAGGATCGGTGCATTCTTCGTTTTTTTCCTCATCTTCTTCCTCTCCTTCCGCGGCATCAAAGCCATCATTCATACTGTCTAACACTTTTGCAGCCTTGTCTCTCATGGCTGCCCATTTTTGGATATTGATGATCGCTACGCCTGCGTTATCCAAGGTATCTGTGGACTGACACATATCGGAAATGCTATCCAGCAGCGCATCCACCTTGTCCAAAAATTCATCATCTACTTTGTATTCCATTTCCGTCCCTCCCGATTAGTACGTTTAAGTCCATGCCCAGGGCATTGGCAATTTTCCACCAGGTCTTGACGCCGAATCCGTCATAACCATTTGACACGTTACTATACTGAGAAATGGTGATTCCAAGCAGTATAGCGAATCTTATCTTACTCATCTCTCTGTGCTTCCGGATGGCTTCCAGATTTTCTATGCCATGAGCAGCTTCTTGAGGACCTACATAGAGGACTGTACCTTTCGGTACCGGTTTGATCATCTGCCGCATGGTCAGGCCCAGGGCCTTCGACACAGCGAGCAGCTCTTCCGTGTTCGGCCAGCGGATATATGCGCCGGTCTCGGTGGCGCTCACCCAGCCGGGAGAATGTCCAACAATCCGTCCCATGGCTGCGATGCTGATGCCTTGTTTCAGCCGATGGTACCTCATGTTGTCCCGGAAATTTTTCCAATCTTCAGGATCCATTACAACCCCTCCTCTGAAATCGCTGTCAAAAGAGCCAGGGCAGCAGAACGGATTCTTTGGGCCCTTGCCTTTTCGTTGGCCAACTCATTTTGAAGCTGGCGGAACTGGTACGGGCTGTACTCTTCCTGGTTCTGTTTGAGTTTGGCCAGGGCATATACGTCCTTTGCCCGGAATCGTACCCCTGGCAGATCTGCAAGCTGAGGCAGGACGTTCCGATTTCGCATGTCGTAAATAGATGAAATCCCAACATTCAGGATTTCCGCCGCTTCGTCAGCTTTCAGGACTAGCTTTTCCATACAAATCACTTCCTTACAGATTATTTTATAGAATTATTTTCTAGTCTGAAGGCGCAAAATTAATGTAGTCAGAGGGGAAATTATATGCTTCAGAAATCTTGTGCTGGAAAATTGGATTCACCAGCCCAGGGTTTCTTTCCCATTTAATCAGCGTATCCTTGCTGATTCCAATGGCCTTTGCGCCGTCCAGCAGGGTTAATCCTGCGTTTACTCTCGCTGCGCGCAGGGAAATTTGTACCGGCATCATGCTCACCTCCTTTTGGTTTACACGCATAGTATACTAGAATGTTTTTCTAGTGTCAAGAAAATATTTCTAGGTTTCTCGTTTTTTTGTTGTTTTAGAAAGAAAAATATTCTATAATATAACCATAATCAACGTAAGGAGGCACATGGATATGCCTACAACTGAAGAATTGAAAGCTTTGTTCAGCAGTAGATTATCTGCCTTATTGAATGAGCAAAATATTAATCAGGCTGAATTGGCCAAAATCTTAGGAGTCAGTGAATCAACGGTTGGAAAATGGATGTTGATGAAATCTTTGCCTAGAATGGGTATCATTCAAAAGCTATCGGATTATTTCGGTGTTCCCAAAAGCTTTTTCCTGGAAGAAGCCGCTGAAAAGAAACAAGCTTACTATCTTGATTCTGAAACTGCCCGGCTGGCTCAGGAATTAAAAGATAATCCTGGACAAAGGATTTTGTTTGACGCATCCAGGGATCTCACTTCTGAAGATATAAAAGTAGTCATGACTGTGATAAAAGGTCTCAAAGCAAAGGAAGGATTAGATGAATGACGATCATCTTGACTTATCAATCACTCCCACCACATGTTCCCGCTCTTGTCCATGCCAACCATGATGATTCATATACGATTATCGTAAACAAAAATCTTTCTGAAGAAGGTCAAAAAGAAGCTGTTAGACACGAAGTTAAGCATATTACCGGCGGCGATTTATACAAGGAAGCCAATGTTAACACCATAGAAGCTTCGTGTCATGGGGATACAAACAATTGTCAGATAAATGAAAATCTGGAAATCTACGTGAAAGATGGGGAATAAGGTGATGCTATGCTTATACTAATCATTATCATTATTTGTGTAATCGTTCACTTGAATAAAAAGGCGAATGAGAAAATGATTGCAGAATCTCCCATGAAGCCGAATGAGCTCGACAGATTCCGGCTCCCTGAAACCAGAGGATTTGCAAGGGTAAGCCTGCCGGTGACAAATGAATACAGGGTCCCGATGGACAGCTTTGTGGCATTCGATGTGGAAACTGCCAATGCGCAGCCATATTCAATCTGTAGTATTTCCGCAGTGAAAGTTGAAAACCGACAGTTCACTGGTTCTGTCACTTCTTTGATTAAGCCTCCGGAAGCAAAATTCACGAATTTCCATGTCCATGGAATCACCTGGTCAAAAGTTCGGAATTCTCCCACCTTCAAAGAATTCTATGAATCCACCTTCCGCGATTTCATCAAAGGGTTCCCCTTGGTGGCACACAACGCCAACTTCGATATGGGCTGTCTGATCTATACCGCTAAGACGGAAGGAATCACCCTGGATAAACCGCTTCTCTTTGCCGACTCTCTGCAGAGTGCCAGATACACCTACAGGAATCTGGAAAACTACAAGCTGGACACCATCTGTAAATATCTCAATCTCGACTTGAATCACCATGAATCCCTGTCTGATGCCAAGGCATGTGCCCAAATCATGCAGGATACCATGGATAAAGGGACAGTGCCCATCATCAAATCTCTGTACCAGTTTTCTGAGGAACTTTTTGTCAAAGCTGTCTTGTATGAGGCAAAGATTTACGCTGGTGGGCTTTCCTACGAATCCTTATACAAGGAAAAGCCAAAGAATTACTCAAAAGAAGATTTCATTAGGGACTTTGTGAATCCGGGAACATATGCCCGCCTTGTAGATGTTTCCAATGAGATTGAATTGAATAAGCTGCATAAGGCAGACCTTCAAAAGATTCTGGCAGACGCCGGGCTTCCTACGAAGGGGCTGAAAAAAGATCTTATTGCCACCATCATAGAAAAGAAACTTGCACCACCGCTTCCTGCTGGTTATGTGCATCAGTACAAAATCAGAGAAGATAAATAAAAAAATCCCTGCCGGTACCGCAAATACCAGCAGGGAAAAGCGTAAACCACCCACCACAGGGGCTTACTGTATCATTTTACCACAGCCAGCCCCTTGTAATCCAGCAAAGGAGGCTGATTTTTTATGGAATACAGTTTCAGCTATCGAGAGAAAAACGGCAGCATCTGCCTGGTTTTATCCTACAAGGTAGGAGCCAGGTGGAAGCAGAAGACCAAACAAGGCTTCAAAACTCAGCGGGAGGCCCGCAAGTACCAGGATGCCCTCCTGGCCCAGGTAAAGGAAACCGCCGGGCTGACGGATGATGTGAGGCTGAAAGACATCTCCTTACGAGGCTTCTTCCCGATTTTCGAGCGGGATAAACAGAAAATCCTTGCCTACAACACTCTGCTGAACTACGGCAATGCCGTTTCCCGCCTGGGTCCTATTGCTGATATCCCCATCCGAGAACTGACACCGGCCGACATTGCCAATGCACTTTTAAAGCTGAAAGTAAAATCTTCCACCAGGAAAGGATTTTTATGCAATGTTTCCGCAGTTCTGGAGCATGCCCGCAAAATGTACAAAATTATCAAAGTCAACCCCGCACAGGGCATCCAGATGCCAACAGATAAAACTCCGGCAGTGCTTCGGGCATTTTCCAGGACCGAGCTGGCCCAACTGCTGAAGATCTTGGATACCTGGCCGCTTGGAAAGATGGTAGTCGTGCTGGCTGCCAACACCGGCATGCGGTATGGGGAGATAGCAGGTCTCCCATGGGATGCCATAAATTGGCAGAAGAAAACAATCACCATCAGGCAACAACTTGCCAGGACCTCACATGAAAAATCAGAGATCACTCCATGCAAGACGGTTCGAAGCAACAGGACCATTCCTGCGTCCAGCGTAATTCTGGACGCATTAAAGGACTGGAAACGTGCTACACCGGTGAATATTACGGGAACCGTATTTCCGCTGGGGGAAATGGAATCGGTACATAAGAGGCTGAGCAGGATCATCCATGCGCACTTTCCGGGACGGTCTATCCATGCCCTGCGTCATACCTTTGCTACACTACTGTTATCAGAAACAGGAGACGTCAGCCTGGTCGCGCATGTTTTAGGAGATACGGTAGCCACTGTTTCCAACGTTTACCTAAACTACACGGCAGACATTCACCAGGTGGCGGCAAAAGCCATCTCCAGTCTTTATTAAATTTTTGCCGTTTTTTTGCCGTCTGAACGAAGGATGGCTTAAATACAGGGGTTCTAGACAATATTCGTACTTTCTCCTATAATAACATTAATATATGGAGGAAGTGTAATAAAATGGATGATTTGCAGATCCCCACATCAGCCCTGACGCTGATCCTTCTTGTCTTCATTTCCTTTTCGGCCTTTTTTTCTGCTTCAGAAACAGCCTTAACCGGTTCCAACAAACTGCGGCTGAAGAACCAGGCCAAAAGCGGCAACCGGAAAGCCCAGCGGGCTCTGCGGCTGCTGGAGCATTTCGATGATGCCCTGTCCACCATCCTGATCGGGAACAACGTGGTGAATATCGCCACGGCTTCCCTGGCCGCAGCCGTATCCACCGCAGCTTTCGGCACTTCCGGTCTGGCTCTGGCTACGGTGTTCACCACCATCGTGATCCTCATTTTTGGAGAGATCATTCCGAAAAGTGTAGCCAGCGATGCTCCGGAAAAATATTCTATGGACTGTTCCCGGCTGCTCAGTGTGCTGGTGATCCTGTTCACCCCGCTGAATTTCCTTTTCCGGCTGATGAAGTCCGCCTTCAACCACTGCCTGCGCAAAAAGGTGTCCCGCAAGTATGCTACAGAAGATGAACTACTGCTGATGGTGGATGAAGTGGAAAGCGGAGGCGGCATCAACAAACAGGACAGCCAGCTGATCAAGAGCGCCATTGAGTTCAGCGATATCCGGGTGCGGGAAATCATGACGCCCCGGGTAGATATGGTGGCCATGGATATTTCGGAAGGGAAGGAAGAAGCCCTGAAATTATTCAGCGGCCACGGTTTTTCCAGGCTGCCCGTATTCAAAGATGATTACAGTGAAATCATCGGTGTCCTCCACGCTAAAGATTTCTTTGCAGCTTATCTCCAGGATCCCCATTTCGACCTGAAGAAGCAGATCAAGAAAGCAGCTCTGGTCCATCAGTCCACCAAGATTTCCCGGGTCCTGAAGACCCTGCAGGAGGCCAAAGTAGAAATGGCCATGGTCATGGACAGTTATGGCACGGTCCGAGGCCTGGTGACTACGGAAGATATTGTAGAAGAACTGGTAGGTGAAATCTGGGATGAACACGACAAGGCCGTCTCTTCGTTCCGGAAACTGGGCAAGAACCGATACCTGGTTTCCTGCTCTTCCAATTCCCAGAATGCCAACTTGTTCGATCTGTTCAAATATCTGGACCTGGATATCGACGAGTACGGCTTGGAAAACAATTCCATCAGCGGCTGGGTGGTAGATACCTTGGAAACCATTCCCAAAAAGGGAGATACCTTCGACTGCCGGAACCTCCATGTGACCGTGACCCAGGCCAACGAACACCGGGTCCAGGAGATCATCGTGGAAGTGCGGCCGGAGAAGAAAGATAGGAGTGAAGAGTGAAAGGATGGGATATTTTATGGAAAACCGTTTTTTGATTGTGGTGGATATGCAGAATGATTTTGTAGGGGGCAGCCTGGGTTCGGAAGCGGCCCAAGCCATCACCCTGAATGTATTGAAAAAAGTGGCCAACTTTCCAGGCAAAGTGATTTTCACCCAGGATACCCATGGCAGCGATTATCTGGAAACCCAAGAAGGCCGCTATCTCCCGGTCGAACACTGCATCAAAGGGACACCGGGCTGGCGGCTGATTCCAGGTCTGGAAAAGCTCCAGCAGGAGCACCACTGGCCGGTGATCCAGAAGCCCTGTTTCGGTTCTTGGAAGCTGGCAGAGGAACTCCGGCAGATTAACCGGGCCCGTCCCATCCAAAGCATCGAACTGATCGGCCTCTGCACTGATATCTGCGTAGTCAGCAATGCCCTGCTGCTGAAGGCAGCCCTGCCAGAAGTGGAGATCCGGGTGGACAGTCGCTGCTGCGCCGGAGTTACCCCAGAAAGCCATCAGGCGGCCCTGGAAACCATGAAAAGCTGCCAAATCGTAGTGGAATAAAAAACTGCTGCAGGTGTATGGATCACACTTGCAGCAGTTTTTTTATTCTTTTTCTTCCGGCTGGGGTGCCAGCATGATCTTGATAATCTCCTTATCGGTTTCCCGCATACCTTCCCGGCCCAGCTGGCTGACATTGCGGATGGTGGCTTCTACTCCGTTGTTCACGATCCCGTCCCCGCTCTTGAACTCGTTGCCGCTCTTGTACATGGAATAGCCCAGGAGGCCGGCTTCCACGCTGGAGGCAATCTTGGCTGCGCAGGAAGCCTTAGCTCCATCGCAGATGATCCCGGACACAATGGCCAGGGAATTCACCAGGGTGTGGGAGATGGCATCGTATCCTTCTCCGTGGAGGTAGGCGATGCCGCAGCCAGCGGCGCACCCGGCGCTAACGGCTCCGCAGTAGGCGGACAGCCGGCCGATACCGGTCTTTTCATGGATGGCAATCAGGTTAGACAGGGTGAGGGCCCGGTACAATTTTTCCTTGGATACGTTCAATTCCTTGGCATATTCGATGACGGGCACGGATACGGTGATGCCCTGGTTGCCGCTGCCGGAATTGATCACTACGGGCAGTTCACAGCCGTTCATCCGGGCATCGGACCCGGCCGCCGCCTTGGCCACTGCCCGATTCTTGATGTCGCTGCCATAAGTCTTCAGCAGCACAGACCCGATGTTGGCCCCATAATTCCCCAGGAGTCCTTCCTCGGAAATGGCGGTGTTGCACTGGATCTGGGGATCCAACATGGGCTTCACATCTTCGATGTCACAGGTGTTGGCGAAATCCAGGATATCTTTGATGTTCAGCAGATTCTTGTCCGCCAGGCCAACTTCCTTGGTTTCATCCTGGCAGCCGGCGCCCCCGTCCTTTTTGGCTTCATAAAGGGTCTTTTCGTCCTTCTGGATCAAGACGATATTGGTGTGGTACTGGGCGATCCGCACCAGGGCAGAATGGTCTCCCTTATGGAGTTTGACGATGATGTCGAAAATCAGGCCACGGTCTACGGCCTCCACCTGGATGGGCACGTTTTTCAGAAATTCCTTCATATTCCGTTTCTGTTCCGGAGTCACATCCGCAATGACTTCCAGCTGCTTCTCGGATTTGCCCCCTACGATGCCGGCTGCCGCTGCCGCCTGGATACCTTTCAAGCCATCAGTGTTAGGCACCACCACGCTCTTTACGTTCTTGATGATGTTGCCGCTAACGCCGATTTCCACCTTATCCGGCAGTGAGCCCAGGATTTCCCGAGCTTTGGCTGCTGCATAGGCAATGGCAATGGGTTCTGTACAGCCCATAGCCGGTACCAGTTCCTCCTTCAGGATCTGTACATAAGTCGCATATCTTTTATCTGTCTTTTCCATTTCCTTATCCCCTTTTATTTCTTCCGATTGAAAGTCAGCCGCATCTGGTGCCACACCACATCCCCGTGGGTGGAATCAGAAATCCCTTCATCTACGAAACCGAATTTTGCATAATAATGGACCAGCCGGTCCTTGCAGGTGAGCACCACTCCCTGCCGCCCTTCTGCCTGGGCCGCATCGATGAATTTTTCCAGCACCTCTCCGGCCAGTCCCTGTTTCCGGCGGTGGGGATCCGTGTCCACCCCGAAGATCATCTGCCAGGCCCCGTCTTCCTGATGCATGTCCGCTTTTTCATACATTTCATCAGTCAAGTCCGGCTGATCCGTTACAAGGCCGTTTACAAAGGAGACCAGCTGGTCTCCGTCCCACAAAAGGAAAAAGTGATTGGGATAAGCTTTGACCCGGTCCGCGATGGACTTTCTTGTGGCCGCTTCTGCCTGAGGAAAGCAGGCCGCTTCCAGGTCAGCAATGGCATCCACATCTTGGGGTTTTGCACAGCGGATTTCCATATCAGTCTTCCTCCTCTTTCCCGGTTTTATTTTTATCTTGGAGAATGTCCACAATGGTCTTCTCCGTTCCCGTCATGCCGGGCGAAGCGATCCGGCCCATGTTCTTCATGGTTTCTTCCGGGGAGGCGCCGTTGATGCCATGGGCATCAAAGATATAGGCGTCATCCATGGCCAGGGCCGCCGAAGCAAAGCCCATTTCCACAGCCGTCATGCCCTTCATGACGCAGCCCTGGTTGCCCCCATCACAGATCATGCCGGTGATGGAGCTGGCCATATTGTTGAGGGCTCTTGTCATGGCATCCACGTCCCCGCCCTTCAGGAACACCAGGGCACAGGCAGCCCCGGTACCGGCGGCAATGGCGCAGCCACAGAAAGCGGACAGCTTGCCGGAATATTCCTTGATGTACATGCAGATCAGATAGCTGAGGGCAGTGGCCCGGAACAGCTGTTCCTCCGTACAGTGCTCCACTTTGTAATACGCGTAAAGAGGCAGGGTGGCAATGATTCCGTGGGCTCCGGACCCGGTGATACTCATTGCAGGTTTATCCAAGCCGATGACTCGGGCTTCGATGGCCCCGTTGCAAATGAGAGCCGCAGTCTTCACCACATCTTCCGAGAACACTTTTCCCCCGTTCATGGTAAAGAGCACCCGGGCAAAGGTGGTCCGGGGATTGTCCAACCCTTCCTGGAACAGAGCCATGTTCATGGTGAAAGCTTCCCGGATGAAGGAGATTTCTTCCAGAGGAACCGTGCGGACATAGTCAACCAGCTGGGCCAGGGTGTACCGGTGGATCACCGGCACATTTTCTTCTCCTTCGGCTTCTGTCGCTCCTGTGGTTTTGTCCAGCACGGTCCGGCCGTCTTCCGTCACCTTCACGATGTTGGTATGGGCATCCCGGATCAGGCAGGAGGCCTTGTGGTCTCCGGCCATGACCCGGGCTTCGATGGAGATCCGGCTGGTGATTTCGCTCATATGGACAGCAATCTTTCCGGCCTTCACCATGGCTTCCGCTGCCTTCACATCTCCGTCCGTAATCCCGTCCAAGCACAAAAGGCCTTTCTCTGGGTCCGCCGCCAGGGCTCCCAGGGCCGCCGCATAGGCGTTCCCCACATGGCTGGTGCCAGGGATGCCACAGGTAAAGGCGTTTTTATAGATGCCGCTGTTCAGGAACAGCTCCACCTTTTCCGCCTTTCCCGGCATATGGCGGCAGGCGGTGGAAACCGCCAGGGCAATGGCTCCAGGTTCCGTCACCCCCAGAGCCGGTTTCATATCCTCACGGATCAGTTGGGTCAAAGCATGCATGGTTGTAATCTCCTTCTCGTATTGGTAAGGACCCGCCCAAAAGGCGGGTCCTCTCCTTCGGCCGCTGACCGTTGACAGCTGACCATTGACAGTCTTTACTTCAGCACTTCTTTCAGATCCAGGGTCTTGCTGCCGTCTTCTTTTACGAAGCAGGGGATTCCCAGACGTTCGGTGCCCCGTATTTCAGCATACAGAGGGTCGCTGTCCCGGAGAGCCAGGTACTGTTTCAAATCTGCATGGCTGGCCAGGATATCCACGAAATCGATTTCCACACCGGCAGCTGCCAGCTGATTCAAGGCATAGAGGGTATCAGGGCAGCAGTGGCTGCCGATAACTTTGATCTGCATCGTTCATCTCTCCTTTAGGTTGCTAAGATAGTTTTAATTATACCAGATTTTTATACCAGATTTTATTTATTCCCGCAGTCGCATCCGCCGATCTGGGCAGCAAGGGGGCTGCTTTTTCCGGATCAGACTTCCTGTCGGACTTCTTATCCATCCAGTCTTTCCCCTCCACCATCCGGCTGATCATCATAGAAGCCACGGTATCACCGGAAGAGTTCAGGCAGGTGGCCATGGGGTCTACCAGGTAGCCGATGGTCACGATGATAGGAAATGCTTCCTGAGGGAACCCGAACAGGCTGACGATGAGCATTTCGCCCACCATACCGCCCCCGGGAGCCCCGGATAGGACGAAGGCGCTGAGGATGGATACGGCAATGGCTTTGGCGTACACATCCACCCCGGTGAAGGGCATGCCGAAAATTTCGAACAGGAAGGCGATCTTGATGATTGAGCTCAGGACGGAACCATCCATGTGCATGGTGGCGCCCAGAGGCAGGACGATGTCGTAGATGTCTTCCGGAACCCCGATTTCATCGCAGGCTTCCATGTTGGCCGGGATGGCAGCGCAGGAGCTCTGGGTCCCGAAGGCGGTGACCGCCGGTTTCAGGATGTGCCCCCAGAAGGCCTTGACCCCCCGGCTGCCTCCGGCATAGTAGGCGTAGCCGGTGAAGAAGATGATGGCATACACCACACACATGGGGTAGTAGATGGCCATGGTCCGGCCGTAGTCACCGATCAGCTGAGGCCCGTATTCCCCCACCAGGTTGGCAAAGTAGGCACCCAGGCCGATGGGGGCCAGTTTCATGATCATGTTCACCAGTTTCATGATGATGTCGTTCAGGTTGGCCATGAATTTCCCTACAGGAGATTCTGCCCCGCCGCACATGCTCATGGCGATTCCCATGGCAATGGCTGCCACAATGTTGGGGAGCATGTTCTTCCGGCTGAACAGACCTACAAAGTCATCCACCGTCAGGGTCTGGACGAACATCTGCCCGGCGGACAGAGCCTTGCCCACCTTCCCGACAGAGAGCTGTACCGTGGTATTGGCTGCCGGCGGCCAAATGTTGACCACCGCCAGCACCAAGGCAGCGGCAAACATACCGGTAACGATGAAGGTGAATACCAGGCTGCCCAAGATCTTGCCCAGGCGTTTCAGGTTCAGCATGCTCCCCACGGCGGTGGCAATGGAGACAAAGACCATGGGCACCACAATGGTGAACATCAGGTTGATGAAGATATCACCCAGGGGTTTCAGGACCGTTGCCTGTTTCCCGAAGACAATCCCGATGATGGCTCCCAGGACGATACCCCCTAGGAGGATCAGCGGAAACCGGTAGCTTTCCCACAACTCCTTCGTGGTCATGATAGGTTCCCCCTTACTTTTTCAGGCCGTCTACGGCTTCTTTCAGCTGTTTCATGGCTTTTTCCAAGGTAGCTCTCGGGCAGGCCACATTCAGTCTCATGTAGCCATGGAGGGAGCGGCCGAAGGAATGGCCAGGGTTCAGGCCCAGGTGAGCCTTGTGGATGAAGAAGTCTACCAGTTCTTCATTGCTCAGGCCCAATTCCCGGCAGTCCAGCCACATCAGGTAGGTAGCATCCGGGCAGTTGGGTTTGATCTGGGGAATATACTTCTTGCAGAAGTCGATGACATAGTCGAAGTTGGCGGATACATAGGCCAGCATCTGATCCAGCCATTCCTGGCCATACCGATAAGCAGCTTCCATAGCTACAGAGCTGAAAGCATTGTTCCGATGGATATCCATACTGAACCAATAATGATCGAAACTATCTTTCAGTTCCTTGTTGGGGAAGATGACCGTAGCGGCCTGGAGGCCGGCCAGGTTAAAGGTCTTGGTGGCAGATACACAGGTAATCACCTTGTCCTTATAGCTGGAATCCACGGTAACAGCCGCATTGTGATGCTTGCCATGGAAAATCAGGTCAGAATGGATTTCGTCAGAAATCACCAGCACATCGTTGGACAGGCAGATGTCGATCATCTTTTTCAGTTCTTCCTTGGTCCATACTTTGCCCAGAGGGTTGTGGGGGTTGCACAGCAGGAAGATTTTGGATTCTTTGGCTTTCTTTTCGAAGTCTGCGAAATCCACTTCCCAATCATCGCCCTTCCGGACCATCTGGTTTTCCACCACCACACGACCGGTGTTTTCGGTGATATCATAGAATTCTGCATAGACAGGAGTCTGGATCAGGATTTTATCCCCGGGTTTGGAACACAGTTTGATGAGAGAAGCCATGGCAGAGACCACCCCGATGGTCCAGCTCATGAGAGCCGTATCCGGTTTGTAGTGGTTGTGTTTTTCTTCCCATTCCTGGACCGCTTCAAAATAACTGGCCGGCCGGGAAGTATAACCCCAGATCCCTTCCTGGGCTTTCTTCACACAGGCATCGATGATGGGCTGCGCGGTCTTGAAATCCATGTCCGCTACCCACAGAGGGATCACATCATCGGTCCCGAATACTTTCTTCCGTTCATCGTATTTGGAGGAACGGTTGTTGGAACGGTCGATCACTTCATCAAAATTGTATTTCATGTTTTTTCTCTCCCCTTATCTACCAGAAGGAAGGGTGGCTCTCCCTCCCCATCCTGTTTATTTTACGGCAACAACTTCGATTTCCACTTTGGCGTCTTTAGGCAGTGCTCCTACTTGGAAAGCAGCCCGGGCCGGGAAAGGTTTGGAGAAGTATTCTCCGTACACTTCGTTCATGGCGCCGAAATCAGCGATATCCTTCAGCAGCACGGTGCTTTTCACTACCTCTGCCATAGTATATCCAGCTTCTTCCAGGATTACCTTGATGTTCTCCAGGGATTGGCGGGTCTGGGCAGTAATGTCATCCGCCGGGAATGCGCCGGTCTTGGCATCGATGGGCAGCTGGCCGGATACATAGATCACATTGCCTGCCTGGATGGCCTGGGAATAAGGTCCGATGGCTTCAGGAACCTTCTTGGAAGCAACTTCTTTGTTCATATTCGATATTCTCCTTTTCTCTCCGTAGGAGGTCCGCCCTCCCTTTGATGGCCTTATTGTACGACCATTTGCATTTTTTTGAAAATGCTGTTATTCTCGTTAAACGAGACAATTTTCGATTTTTTATCTCTTCAAAAAAGAAAAAGCATTGTTTTTTCCTGGTAAATCTTTTACAATTGATGCAGCGAAAGTTTTTGGGTTGATTATTCTATTTATAGGAATCGGAATTATGGATATTGCCAGACAAATCGGAAACAACATCAAACATTACCGGACACGGAAGAACATGAGCATCCAGGAACTGGCTGATGCGGTATGCAAAAGCCGAGCCACCATGTACAAATATGAAAATGGCCAGATCATCATGGACATCAATGTCCTTTATGACCTGGCGGAAGTACTGGAAGTGCCAGTGGACCATCTGCTATACCAGCCGCCCATGACCCGAGATGATCCGGGCCTCCAGGCCGTCCCCGCCTTCTTTGTAGATCTGAACCGGCTGTATGCCTACTATTATGACGGACGGCGGAAGAAAATCTGTGAGAGCATCATCGACCTGGTGGGAGCCACAGGCGAAGAGGAACAGGCCGTGCTGCCGGGGCTGGAAGAGCATAAGCAGAAGAGCGGCCCGGGAGAAAGGAATTTTGACATCCGGATGTACATGGATATCTTGGACGAGGAGAATATCCAGATTTGTGAGCATACCTACACAGGCCGGATCACTCACTATGGAGCCCTGACCAATATGGTATTCCAAAACTATAATGTACGGCTGGAACAGTACATGATTTCCGTCCCCTCTCCCTATATCGACGGCGAAAAGAAATGGGCCCTGGCCTTCGGGATATCCTCCCATCCTCTGATGCCCACTTCCGCCAAACTCCTCCTGAGCAAGAGCCGGCTGGCAAAGGCCAAAGAACTGACCCAGGAGCTGGCCATCTCCAAAGAAGATATCCGCCTGCTGAAGCTGTACAATATGTTTGTGGTACTGTAATAGAAAAAGGACTGCTGCACAAACGCAACAGCCCTTTGTGTTCTCTATTCTATTGGTGCGGCTGACAGGACTTGAACCTGCACGTCGAAGACACCAGATCCTAAGTCTGGCGCGTCTGCCAATTCCGCCACAGCCGCCTTTTAGATATAAAAAATGGTGATCCACCCGGGACTCGAACCCGGGACACCCTGATTAAAAGTCAGGTGCTCTACCAACTGAGCTAGTGAATCACTTGGCTGGGGCAGCTGGACTCGAACCAACGCATGCGGGAGTCAAAGTCCCGTGCCTTACCGACTTGGCTATGCCCCAAAAAAGATAAAAAAAATATGGGGTGGATAGTGGGGATCGAACCCACGCGTGCCGGAGCCACAATCCGGTGTGTTAACCGCTTCACCATATCCACCATATTTCTTTATCGTCATCCGACGACTCACTTATTCTAGCATAGACACATGAAAAGTGTCAAGGGGATTTTCTTTTTTTCTAAAAAATGGTTCAGTCGATACCGGCTAAGCTCCGATGGGCCAGTGCGACGCCCAGTTCATTCAGATTCAGCACGCCCACACTCATATAAACGGCTACACAAAGGTGCTCTCCATAACGGGCTACCCCGATTTTCCCTCCTACATTGAATCCGATGGCCTTGGTCATCATCTGTTCCAGAGCTTCATGAGCGGCCCCGGCTACCGTACCCGCTCCCACATGAGAATCCGTGACGATATTCTGCCGTTCTGCTGCTACCACAGCCCGCTCCACGATTTTTTTGATGGAAGGAAGGAATTCTCCGCCAAAATCCACAGCGGCGGCCCGGAATCCCTGCGCTTTCAATTTTTCCTTCAGCCGGTCTTCTTCTTCCCGGGTGGCCGTCAATGCCATCCACAAAGCGGCACGTCCCACATCGATACTGGCAATGGGTTTGTTCATGATACCACATTCCTTTCCTACAGAATCTGCCCCATCATTATATCAAAGATTCCCTTGTCAGGGAATGTCATAGCTGATAGAATGGATGAATATGAACGAGGAGAAGGAGGTACATCCTATGTCCGTCATCATGGCCGAAGAGCTCCGTGCCGGTCTCGTTTTAGGAGACCGGCACAATGACCAATATCTCTACATGCCCGGGAGCGAAATCGGCAGCGACGATCCCCTGTGCATCTTCGAAGAGCACGGGACCAAAACTGACCTGCACCTGGCTGAAGCCGTGGAACTGGCCAAACGCCTGACCCTGAAGCCCACAGAACACCCAGTATACGGAAAAAGAGCCTATTGAAAAAGGGGGCTGTTGCATAAGCAACAGCCCCCTTTTTGAGGTCTCTGGTCTCGAGTCGTGAGTCTCGAGCCGTAGGATGGTAGGACCAAATCGGCCGGAATCTGCAAAACCGGATTTTTGCTCTGCACCAACAAGCCCGCGACCCGAGACTCCAGACACCAGACTCGAGACCGTGGTGCTGCACAGAACATGCAGCACCACCTTTTTTACCCCTCTTCCAGCCGTTCCCGGATTGCTTCCAAGAATTCCTCACTGTTGACCTTTTTCTTGCTCGGCAAGGTAGATACGGCCATCAGATCCCCGGTCATGATCCCTTCTTCCAGGGTCTGGAGGGTGGCCTTTTCCAGACGGTCCGCAAAATCCACCAGATCCTTGAGGCCGTCCAGCTGGCCCCGTTTCCGCAGGGCCCCCGTCCAGGCAAACAGGGTAGCCACCGGGTTGGTGGAAGTCTTTTCCCCCTTCAGATACCGGTAGTAATGGCGCTGTACGGTACCGTGGGCCGCTTCATATTCATAGCAGCCATCCGGAGACACCAACACAGAGGTCATCATAGCCAGGCTGCCGAAAGCAGTAGCCATCATGTCACTCATCACGTCCCCGTCGTAATTCTTGCAGGCCCAGATCATGCCCCCTTGGGACCGGACTACCCGGGCCACCACATCGTCGATCAGGGTGTAGAAATATTCGATGCCAGCAGCTTCGAATTTTTCTTTGTATGCAGTATCATAGATTTCCTGGAAAATATCCTTGAACCGGTGGTCATAGATTTTGGACACCGTATCCTTGGTAGCGAACCACAGGTCTTCCTTCTGTTCCAGAGCATAGTTAAAGCAGGACCGGGCAAAATTACGGATGGATCTGTCCGTGTTGTAGACCCCTTGGACAATCCCCGCATCCTGGAAGTCCATAATGGTCCGGCGGATTTCCTTACCGTCCGCCCCTGTGACCACCAGTTCTGCCTTAGCCGGACCTTCCACTCGGATTTCCGAATTTTTGTAAATGTCTCCGTAGGCGTGCCGGGCAATGGTGATGGGTTTTTCCCAGGTAGGGATCAGCGGCCGGATGCCCTTCACCATAATGGGTTTCCGGAACACCGTCCCGTCCAGGATGGCCCGGATGGTACCATTGGGGCTGGCCCACATCTTTTTCAGCTCATATTCCTTTACCCGGGCCGCATTGGCCGTAATGGTAGCACATTTCACCGCCACCCCGTACTTTTTGGTGGCCAGGGCCGAATCAACGGTCACCTGGTCATCCGTGTCGTCCCGGTGCTTCATACCTAGGTCATAATATTCCGTCTTCAGATCCACATAAGGAAGGATCAGGATATCCTTGATCATCTTCCACAGGATCCGAGTCATTTCATCCCCATCCATTTCCACCAGCGGGGTCTTCATTAGGATTTTCTCAGCCATAAGAAAGCTCTCCTTTCCACTTGTTGGACCAACCTATTTTCATCTGCATCATACCATAGAAACAGCCAAGGGAAAAATACGAAAAAAACAGGACAGGTATCGGATTTTTTTATGGGGAACAGAGTTTGGGGGAATAAATATTTAAAGTTCATCGTTAAAGAGGGGCTGTTGCATACGCAACAGCCCCTCTTCTTTCCTTATCCCTTGAACGCATCCGTCAGCGGCGGTACGATCTGTTTTTTCCGGGACAGCACCTTGGGCAGGTGGTAATGCCCGTCGGCTTCGGCTTTGCCGAAGGCCTTGTCCAGGATGTCCTGGTTCTTCCCGGCCCACAGCAGTTCGGTGACTTCGTCCATGATATCGGTGACCATCAGCAGGCTGGTGTCGGCTTCCCCGCTGTCCACCATGGACTGGAGGGCCTTCTGGAGTTCCGGCCATTTGGCTTTGGCAGCTTCCCCATTCATCACATTCACCTGAGCCACGGTGACTTTCCCCTGAGGGAAGTCGAATTCTTTCATATCTCCATGGCAGATTTCCTCAGCAGTCATGGAGTTGATGGCAGAACCGGCCTGGAGCATCTCCAGGGCATAGGCTTGAGGATCAGCGAGGCCGGCGATCTTCGCCAGGGCACCGGCAGCTTCCTTATCCTTTTCTGTGGTGGTAGGGGACTTGAAATACAGCGTATCGGAACTGATGGCGGAGAACAACAGCCCGGCGATTTCCTTCGGCAGGGTCAAGTTGTTTTCCACCGCCACATTGTACAGGATGGTGGCGGTGCAGCCCACCGGCTGCATCCGGACGAACAGGGGATTGGAAGTGACGATGCCCCCCAGACGGTGATGGTCGATGATTTCCACCAGATCCGCCTTGTCCAGTCCGTCCACAGCCTGGCTCAGTTCATTGTGGTCCACCAGGATGATCTTCTGGCCTTCTTCCACCTTTTCCACCAGTTCAGGAGCGTCCACTTTCCAGTGATCCAGCACAAAGCGGGTTTCCGGGTTCACATTGCCGGCCCGGCAGGCGGTGACCTTTTCCCCCAGCTGGGTCTTGATCCAGGTATAGCTCAGAGCAGAGCAAATGGAGTCCGTATCCGGGTTCTTATGCCCGGTGATGATGATGTTTTCCATAAAAGCATCTCCTTGTTTTTTACTGTCAATCAATATATTATAGCACAGTCTCAGGTCTCGCGTCTCACGTCTCGAGCCGAATGATGAATTTGCAGGCAAATTTCTTGAATGAGCGGAACCAGCCAGTTCAAAATAAACTTTTCGTTCCTTGAGATGGCACGGGACTGCATCAGCATCTTCAAAAGGACCTGGCTGGAAGACAGGTTCTATCCAAGGTCCCGAGACTCAAGACCTGAGACTCGAGACCTTACCAAGCGGCTGCCCCGCAGCCGCATCCTATGCCTCCGGTACCGCAAATCTCCCCATCAGCCGTCTGGCCTGATGGTACCCATCCATGGCAGCACTCATGATGCCTCCGGCGTATCCGGCTCCTTCTCCCGTAGGATACAACCCCCGGCAGTTCACCGACTGACCGTCCTCTCTCCGGAGGATCCGCACCGGAGCCGAAGTCCGGGTCTCCACTCCGATCATCAGCCCCCGGGTGCTGAACCCAGGAAGCTTCCGTTCAAAATCAGCCAGCCCGTGCTCCAGGGACTCGGTCACAAAGTCTGGCAGGATCTTCCGCAAGTCTGCCGGGACCAGCCCCGGCCGGTAGCTGGGATGGAAGCTCACCTTCAGATCCGGTGCCGTCTTTTCCACAAAGCTCCGGCTGCTCTGGGCCGGGGCCCGGTAATCCCGGCTCACCTGCCAGGCCAGCTGCTCGTACTTCCGCTGGAATTCCATGCCACCCAAAGGCCCGGCTGGGAAGTCCCCCGGATCTACGCTCACAACCAGGGCGCTGTTGGCCAGCCCCGTATCCCGCTTGAAGGGACTCATGCCGTTGACCACCAGCCCTCCTTGTTCCGAAGCAGAGGCTACCACTTGGCCACCCGGACACATGCAGAAAGAATATACCGCCCGTCCGGTTTCCTTGTCGTGATAAATCAGGGCATAATCCGCCGCTCCCAGTTTGGGATGGTTGGCAAACTTCCCGTACTGGGCCCGATTGATCAAGGCCTGCTCATGCTCGATCCGTACCCCCACCGCAAAGGCCTTGGCCTCCAGATGGACGGACCGTTTCAGCAGGGTCTCATAGGTATCCCGGGCGCTGTGGCCGCAGGCCAGGATCACTCCATTGGTGTCCAGCCACTCCCGGCCGTTCAGTTCCACCCCAGTCAGCCCCCGCTCCGGGTCCACCCGGAAATCCGTCACCTGGGTCTCATACCGGATCTCGCCCCCGGCCTTTTTGATCCGGCTAATCAGCCCGGTGACCATGAGCCGCAGTTTATCCGTGCCTACATGGGGTTTCTGTTCCGTGAGGATCTCTTCCGGTGCCCCTGCTTCCACAAAGGTCCGGAGCAGATGACCCATAATGGGATCGTTGACCCGGGTAGTCAGCTTCCCGTCGGAAAAGGTCCCGGCGCCCCCGGCTCCGAACTGCACATTGCTCACTGGATCCAGCTTCCCGGTCTTCCAGAAGGTTTCCACATCCTTCACCCGGTGCTGCAGATCCCGGCCCCGTTCCACCACCAGGGGAGCGTACCCGTGCCGTGTCAGTTCCAGGGCCGCTACCAGTCCCGCAGGTCCCAGACCGATCACCACTGGCCGTCCCATGAATTTTTCCGTCCCCAGCACCGGAGCCGGTTCCGGTTTCTCCTCCCACAGGCTCACCTGAGGATCCCGGAGCAGCCGATCCATTACCCCGGCAGCTGCTTCCACCTGGGCCCGCACATGGTACACCAGGCAGATGCTGCTTTTCCGCCGGGCATCCACGGCTTTCCGGATCACTTGGACCTGTCGGATGGCCCGGGGGGCCAGATGGTACTTTTTCCCGATGGTCTGCTCCAGGGTATGGCTGCTGTCCAGCCCCACTCGGAGGTTATTGATTCTGATTTCCACTGGCTTTGCCATCCTGCTGTTCCGTTCCTTTCTGCAAGGTGATTTCTACAATGACACTGTGCTGATCCGCCAGCACCTGATCCGGGATCTGGAGCGGCATCTTCAGTTCCACGTCACTGGTAATGTTGTTGAGGACGATGGGAGCGGTGAGGATTTCCCGGATGCCGCCCAGCACCTTGGGTTCCGCCGTCAGCCGTACACTGTCCGGAGTGATCTTCACACTCTTGATGGAGACCCCGTCCGGCAGTTTCCCGGACATATTGGCCTTCACCGGAAAGTCATTGGTCCCCAGCTGACGCACGATGGTCACCGTGGTCTTGATCTTCCCAGGCACCACTTTTACGTCATACATTTCCCGTCCGGTCCGGTCCACTGCCACCGCAGTGGCTTCTGTGGAGAAATTCCGGTCGTGGTGGCTGATATCCACCATCACCAGCACCTTATCCACTTGGGAAATCCGCCCGCTGGCGCCTTTGATGGTCACCTGAGTCGGTGCCAGATCCATCTGGCTTACCGTGACCCCGCTGTTGGGGACACCTACGATCCTGGGTTCCAGAGTCATGGTCTTTTCCGCCAGGGAATCGGTTTCCAGCTGGAGCAAGCTGGGATTCACTTCCGCCACTTCTCCCACTTTCACCGTAGCCTGGACGTTGTAGGTATTCCGTCCCTTAGGGGCATCCGTAAAATCGATGAAGGCCTTGATATCCCCTTCCCGGAGCACGGCTATCTGGGACCGAGTGCCGCTGACCTTCACATTGACGGTTTCCGGCAGGTCTTTCACCACCATGTCTTCTGCCAAGTTCTGGGCCGTCAGAGGCACCTGGAAAGTCTTGGTGGTAATAGGGTTCTGTTCGTTCATCACATAGACCCACAGGATACAGGCACAGACCACGGACATGATCCGCATCAGCCAGGAGTTCCGGTTGGGGTTCTGGTTATTTTTCACCATGGCTGCTGCCTCCCTTCTGGTCCTCAGAGGATGTGTGTTTCTTCCCCAGCTTGGCCAGTATGGTGTCCTTCCAGTTCAGCATGGGAGTCTTCATCACCGGCCGCAGCAGGTCCTTCACATCCCCGTGTGTCAAGTACCGCTGGAGGGCACCGCCCCGGGCCAGGGAAATGGTCCCGGTTTCTTCGCTGACCACCAGCACCAGAGCATCGGTCTGTTCCGAAAGACCGATGGCTGCCCGGTGCCTCGTCCCCAGTTCCTGGCTCAGATTCCGGGCTTCCGTCAGAGGCAGCAGGCAGCTGGCTGCCGCGATCCGATCCCCCCGGATGATCACAGCCCCGTCATGGAGAGGCGTATTGGGAATGAAGATATTTTCGAACAGAGCCGTACTGATCAGCCCGTCGATGGGGATCCCGGTTTCGATGTAGTCGTCCAGCCCGGTTTCCCGTTCGAAAACCATCAGGGCCCCGATCTTGTTCCGGCTCAGGTCGTCGGCGGTGGTGGCCACCGCTTCCAGCATGTTTTCCACCTGGAGTTCATTGAGCACCGTGCTCCGGCGGAACAGTTTTCCCCGGCCGATCTGTTCCAGGGCCCGGCGGAGTTCCGGCTGGAACACCACAGGCAGAGCGAACATCACTACGGTCATGAATTTTTCCAGGATCCAGTTGATCACATATAGGTTCAGCCATTTGCTGATCAGCATGATCACCAGCAGCATCAAAAGCCCTTTCACCAGGGATGCCGCCCGGGTGTTCTTCAGCATCTGGTACAGTTTGTTGAGAAAAAACGCCACCACCAGGATGTCGATCACATCCAGCATGGTCACGGTGTGGAGCAAACCAAGGACATGTCCTCCCATACTTCAGCCTCCTTATTGTGTGGTTTTCTTCTATCCATTTCATTGCAGGGCAGAAAAAGTCATACATATAATATTATAATTATACGCTGAAGTCGAAAAAATGACAATCATCCGTGGTATACTAGGAGCAAATCGCAATTTCCACAGAGAAAGGAACCTGCCTATGAATATCCTTGCACTGGCCAAAGCGGAATATCCTGAAACAGTGCGGCTGCGCCGTCATTTCCATGAAAACCCGGAACTGAGCTGCCGGGAAGTGCATACCATCGCCTTTCTGGAAGCCTATCTGAAAGAGTTGGGGATTCCCACTGTCAACGTACCCGACGGGGGACTTTTGGGGATCATCGATAGCGGAAAACCCGGGAAGACCCTGCTGATGCGGGCCGATACCGACGCTCTCCCCATTGCCGAAAGCCCGGAAAACCTGAAGGAAAGAAAAGTCTGCCTGTCCCATGTGCCCGGAGTCTCCCACGCCTGCGGCCACGATGGCCACATGGCCATGCTGCTCACCGCCGGCCGGATCCTGACGGCCCACAAAGAGGCTTTTGCCGGCAAAGTGGTACTCTGCTTCGAGCGGGGCGAAGAAGAAAGCGGGGACATCCAGAACCTGCTCCCCTACATCGTGAAGGAATCCGGACTCACCATCGACGGCTGCTATGCCACCCATGTGCGCTGGGACCTGCCGGCAGGCAAAGTATCCATCACCCCGGGAGCCGTCATGGGAGGTGGCTGTTCCTTTGTAATCCGGCTGAAAGGCACCTTCGGCCACGGAGCCCGGCCCGACCTGGCCAACAACCCCATGGACTGCTTCGCCGCCCTATACCAGCAGCTGAACGAATTCCGCCAGCGGAAGGTGGATCCTTTTGAGTGCCTGACCTTCTCCCTGGGCTTCGTCCACAGCGGAGAAAAGTACAATGTGATCCCGGAGGACCTGACCTTTGGAGGCACGGCCCGGTTCTTCAGCTATGAAAAGGCCGGGAGGCCCTTTGAAGATTTCCTGAAAAAGGCCCTGGCCGGCAACGCGGCCATCTACAACTGTGAAGCAGAGATCCTGCACATGCCCGAAGCCCTGTTCGAAGCCCGGAACAATCCAGCCTGCGCCCAGCTGGGACGGAAGGCAGTGGAAGAAGCCCTGGGCCCAGATGTCCTCCAGGATCTCCAGCCCTGGATGGCCTCCGAATCCTTCGCCCTGTTCCTCCAGGAATATCCGGGAGTACTGGCCTTCACCGGCATCGCCAACCCGGACAAGGGCTGCGGAGCCAACCACCATACCCCGGAATTCGACATGGACGAAAAAGGCCTCATGGCCGGATCCGCCATGGGCGTGGCCTACGCCCTAGCCTTCCTGAACACCGACTTCGATCCAAAATTCACCCCCAACCCGGAACCCGTGGAGCGTCTGGCCAAGAGGAATGTGTAAAATAGGGGTGCTGCACGCAATGTGCAGCACCCCTTTTTTTCATATCCGTTCCTTCAATTCTTCCAGCACTTTCTTCTGTTCTGCCACTGCTTCTTTTCCCAGTTCCACCTGTTTGGCGTTGTTCTGGGGAGCGGGGCCGCCGTAGCTGGTCCGGGCCGCCACGCAGTTTTCCGGTTTCAGGCATTCCAGGAGGTCCTCTTCGAACAGCGGGCACATGGCCTTGTATTCTTCCATGGTCAGCTGGCCCAGCAGCTTATGTTCGGCAATGGCCTTGGCCACCGCCTGTCCCACCACCGCATGGGCTTTCCGGAAAGGCATCCCTTTCCGCACCAGATAGTCCGCCAGGTCCGTAGCGTTGGAATAGTCCTTGTGGACCGCTTCCGCCATCCGTTCTTCGTTCACCTTGGTGGTCAGGATCATATCCCGGTACACCTGGAGAGAAAACTTCACGGTGTCAATGGTATCGAAGAATCCTTCCTTATCTTCCTGCAGGTCCTTGTTGTAGGCCAGAGGAAGCCCCTTCAGGGTGGTCAGGAGAGCCATCAGATTCCCATAGACCCGGCCGGTCTTCCCCCGGACCAGTTCAGAGATGTCCGGGTTCTTTTTCTGGGGCATCATGGAGGAACCAGTGGCAAAAGCATCATCCAGCTCGATGAAACCGAATTCCGTAGAAGACCACAGGCACATTTCCTCACTGAACCGGGACAGATGCATCATCAAAAGAGATGCGAAGCTGAGGAATTCCAACACATAATCCCGGTCACTGACCGCATCCATGCTGTTCCCGTACACTTGGGAAAAATGCAGTTCCTCCGCCACCTGGAACCGGTCGATGGGCAGGGTCGTCCCCGCTACTGCACCGGCCCCCAGGGGCATGATGTCCGCTCCTTCCCAGACGCCCTGGAGACGGCGGAAATCCCTCCGGAACATGTTGAAGTAAGCCAGCATATGATGGGCGAAGGTAATGGGCTGAGCCCGCTGGAGATGGGTATACCCGGGCATCAGTGTCTTCAGGTGCTTTTCTGCCATGGTCAGGAGCGCTTCTTCAAAGGCGACCAGAAGCTCCATGATTTCCGTGACTTCCCGCTTCATATACATGTGCATGTCCAGAGCCACCTGGTCATTACGGCTCCTGGCCGTATGGAGACGGGCTCCTGCGTCCCCGATTTTTTCAGTCAGGGCCGCTTCGATATTCATGTGGATGTCTTCCAGCTCCGTCTTGAACTGGAATTTTCCTTCCTGGATCTCAGCCAGGATCTCCTTCAGGCCCTTTTCAATAGCCGCTCCATCTTCTTGGCTGATGATCCCGGTATTGGCCAGCATATGGGCATGGGCCATGCTGCCCCGGATATCTTCGTGATACAGTCTCTTGTCATAATCGATGGACGCATTGAACGCATCTACCAGTGCATTGGTGTCCTTGCTGAACCGTCCACCCCATAATTTTGTCTTTGCCATTATTTCAACTTCCCTTGTTTCATCAGAGCTCTTACAGTGAGCGGCAGTCCGAACAGATTGATGAAGCCCTGGGCATCGGCCTGGTTGTACACTTCATCTTCTCCAAAAGTGACGTATTCCTTGCTGTACAGGGAATAGGGGCTGGTGCTGCCGGCAGTGATGATATTGCCTTTGTACAGTTTCATCTTCACCGTACCGGTAACAGTCTTCTGGGTTTCGTCCACAAAAGCCTGGAGAGCTTCCCGCAGCGGAGAGAACCACATGCCGTCATAGACCAGTTCCGCATAGCGGATCCCGATCTGTTCCTTGTAATTGTAGGTAGCCCGGTCCAGACACAGGTTTTCCAGTTCATTATGGGCATAATAGATGATGGCACCGCCAGGAGTTTCATACACCCCACGGTCCTTCATACCCACCAGACGGTTTTCCACCATGTCGGCGATGCCGATGCCATTCCGCTTACCGATTTCATTCAGGGTTTCCATCATTTCCACCGGTTCCATCTTTTGGCCGTTGACGGCTACCGGAACCCCCTGTTCAAAATCCAAGGTAATGTATTCATCCTTGTCCGGAGCCGCTTCTGGTGTCTGGCTCATGATGTAGATTTCGGATTTGGGTTCGTTGGAAGGATCTTCCAGATCACTGCCTTCATGGGACAGGTGCCAGATGTTCCGATCCATACTGTAGTCTTTTTTCTTGGTGACCGGCACTGGGATATTGTGGGCAGCTGCATAATCGATGGCGTCATCACGAGATTTGATCTGCCATTCTCTCCAGGGAGCAATGACTTTCAGCTGAGGAGCCAGGGCTTTGATGCCCAGTTCGAACCGGACTTGGTCGTTCCCCTTGCCTGTAGCCCCGTGAGCGATGGCATCCGCCCCTTCTTCCAAGGCAATCTTCACCAGATATTTGGCAATGATAGGCCGGGCAATGGAAGTTCCCAAGAGATATTTCTTTTCGTAGACGGCGCCGGATTTCACCATAGGCCAAGCATATTCTCTCAGGAATTCATCCCTCAGGTCCAGGATATACGCTTTGCTAGCCCCGGATTTGATGGCTTTATCATGGACTGGAGCCACTTCTTCCCCTTGCCCGATATCCGCCGTTACGGTGATCACTTCACAGTTGTTGTAATTTTCCTTCAGCCAGGGAATGATACAGGAGGTATCCAGGCCGCCAGAATAGGCCAGGACTACTTTTTTGATGTCTTTTTTATCCATTGCAAGTCTCTCCTTTGGTTGGGAATGCACGCCTTCCCGTCATATGTCACAGGTCATATGCCTGATGAGGACTGTGGAGTTTACCGCAGCCCTTCTTATTATTTTACAGCACAGCATCACTCATCAGCAAGGCCATGATGGCTTTCTGCACATGGAGCCGGTTCTCCGCTTCGTCGAATACAGCTGACTGAGGCCCTTCGATCACATCGTCGGTGATTTCTTCGCCCCGATGAGCCGGCAGACAGTGGAGTACCATGGCATCCGGGCGGGCCAGGTCCAATAGATGCTGGTTGATCTGATAGTCATGGAGGGCCTTCTTCCGTTCTTCCCGCTGGGCTTCTTCCCCCATGCTGGCCCATACATCCGTATAGAGCACATCGGCCCCTTTGGCCGCATCTTCCATATCTTCCTGGACCGTGATGGTGCAGCCGGTGATGGCCGCGTCCATCTTGGCCTGGGCTACGATGTGGGGATCCGGCTGGTATCCCTTAGGGCTGGCACAGACCATATCCATGCCCACCTTAGCGCAGGCGAACATCAAGGAATGGGCCATATTGTTGCCATCTCCTACATAGACCAGTTTCCGTCCCTTCAGCACATCCTTGTATTCCAGGATGGTGAACATATCCGTCAGGGCCTGGCAGGGATGGAGCAGATCCGTCAGCCCATTGATCACCGGCACCGTAGCGTAGTCGGCTAGTTCCTTTACTGCGTCGTGAGAAAAAGTCCGGATCATGATGCCGTCCACAAAGCGGGACAGGACCCGTGCCGTATCTTTGACCGGTTCACCCCGGCCGATCTGGGACGTAGCTTCGCTCATGTAAATGGGATGGCCCCCCAGCTGATGGAAGCCGGTTTCAAAGGACACCCGAGTCCGGGTAGAGGCTTTGGAAAAAATCATGGCCAGGGTCTTGCCCTTCAGATATTCATGAGGTTCGCCCAGTTTCTGTTTTTTCTTCAGTTTTCTGCTCACATCCAGGATGGTGGCCACTTCACCTACAGAAAGATCATGGATGGAAATCAAATCCTTGTTTCTTAAAGCCATAGTATACCCTCTTTTTTATCAGAATTCTGCCAGAAGCTCATCCAATCCCTTCAGCAGTGCGTCAATATCTTCTTTTCCGATGATCAGCGGCGGCACGAACCGCAGCACGTTCCCCGCCGTGCAGTTGATGATGAATCCTTTATCCAGGGCTCCCTGGACCAGGGAAGCCCCCGGTTTGGCCAGTTCCATACCCAGGATCAGTCCCATGCCTCGGACATCGGTCACTTTGTCCGGATGCTTACTTTTCAGGGCTTCCAGTCCCTTTTTGAAATAAGCCCCGGTTTCTGCGGCTTTCTTGTCCAAAGCCAATTCCTTCATGGCCTTGATGGCCGCATAGCAAGAAGCACAGGACAGGGCGTTGCCCCCAAAGGTAGATCCGTGATCCCCCGGAGCGAACACATGGGCCAGATTTTCCTGGACCAGGAAGGCTCCCATGGGGAAGCCTCCGCCGATGGCCTTGGCCAAGGTCAGCACATCCGGCTTCACCCCGCTGTGCATCCAGGCGAACCAATATCCGGTCCGGCACACCCCGGTCTGGATTTCATCGAAGATCAGCAGGGCATCGTGTTTTTCACACAGTTCCTTCACTTTTTCCAGATACCCGGCAGGGGGCACATGGACCCCACCCTCTCCTTGGATCGGTTCCAGCAGCACACCGCATACTTCATCATCCACAGCCGCTTCCATGGCCGCCGTATCCCCGAAAGGCACATAGACGAACCCTTCCGGCAAAGGGCTCAACCCTTCATGATAATGATCCTGGCCGGTAGCTGTCAAAGTTTCCATGGTACGACCATGGAAAGAATCCTTGGCCGTGACGATCTTGAACTTCTTTGGATCCTTGTTGTGACCGTACTTCCGGGCCAGCTTGATGGCCCCTTCATTGGCTTCTGCCCCGCTGTTGCAGAAGAATACCCGGTCAAAGGTAGTCACTTCACACAGCTGCTTGGCCGCTTTGGCCTGGATCTCATAATAGAACAGGTTGGACCCGTGCATGATTTTGGCCGCCTGATCGCTGACTGCCTTCACCAAAGAGGGATAAGCATAACCCAGGGCATTGACGGCGATTCCAGCCAAGAAATCCGTATATTTATGACCATCCGTATCATACAGATACGGTCCTTCTCCGTGATCCAAGGCAATGGGGCTCCGGCCAAAGACAGGGAGATAATACTTCTCCGTGGTATCCATGATTTCTTTCGTATTCATTGTTCAGCCTCTTTTCAATGGTGTCCTGATCAGTCTCTCACGACTTCTGTACCCACACCCTCGTCGGAGAATATCTCCTGGAGGATGGAATGTTCCTGACGCCCGTCGATGATATGGGTCTTCACAGCTCCCCCGCTGAGGGCGGAAATGCAGGCCTTCACCTTGGGGATCATCCCCCCGTCGATGCTGCCCTTCACAATCAGTTCCTGGGCCTTTTCAAAGGTCAGAGTGGACAGGAAGGTGCTTTCATCTTTGTGGTCTTCGTAGATACCCTTCACGTCCGTGAGCATCAGCAGCTTTTCCGCTTTCAGGGCACCAGCCACTTCTCCGGCCACACTGTCCGCGTTGATGTTGTAGGTTTCCCCGTCCGGTCCGATCCCTGTAGGAGCGATCACCGGGATATAGTCGTTTTCCAGCAGGAGGTTGATCAGGTCCGTATTCACTTTTTCCACGGTACCCACAAAACCGATATCCACTAGGTTCACCTGACCGTTTTCGTACACATCAGCCAGATGCTTCCGGGCCTCGATGAGCTTAGCATCTTTGCCGTTGAGGCCGATGGCCTTGCCCCCCAGCATATTCAGCCGGCGGACCAGGTCCGTATTGGTCTTTCCCACCAGAGCCAGCTCGGCGATTTCCACGGTCTCTTTATCCGTGACCCGGAGACCGCTGATGAATTCCGATTTCTTTCCAGCCGCCTTCAGCATAGCGGTGATTTCCGGTCCGCCTCCGTGGACCACCACCGGACGCATGCCGGCGCAGCGGAGGAAAACAATGTCCTCCAGGACTTTATTCTTCAGATCATCGTTGAGCATGGCATTGCCGCCGTATTTTACGACCACCGTTTTTCCTTTAAAAGCGCTTAAATATGGCAGTGCTTCAACTAATATGTTCATTTCATTATTTTTGATCTGCATTGCATTTCCTCCTAATCCAATTCCTTGCGTTTTGGGATCGTGCTTCCGAAAATCGGAACCATATAGAATACGCTTAATCAGGCTATGACTTTCTTCTCGCTTTCCAAACCGCTGGCAAAGCAGAAAACGGCTCTCCCCTTTCCGGTTCTCACCACACTGCCGTCCCTCCTTTATGTTGCATTATTATACGCTTATATGCATAACAATGCAACCTTTTTTTTGCTTTCCTTTGGGGGAAGCCATACCCTGATATGTGTCTCCATTATAGTACGAAAGAACGGATCCCATCTACTATTTTTCCAGAAAGAATCGGACAATTTTGTGACCGCATCTCTTTCCTTTCCCGGCTTCCGCCCAACTCCGTTTCACCGATTATCCATGGATTTTTCTCCCAGTTTCAAGTACAATGGAAAAGAAAAAGGGGGAAGAAACTTATGCGTAAATTGTTATGCATCCTAGTCTTGCTTGCCGGAGCCTTGTGCTACTATATGACCCGGCCTTCTACCATCCATGAAAAAGTCGGAGTTCCAGCAGAAAGTACCCTCCTGCAACCCCTGCCAGCAGGAGTTGCCCACAACAGTTTCGTCCGGGATCTCCCCCATCCCCTCCAACTGGCCTGGCAGGGCTGGCACATCCGCGAAATCGCCCGCAGTCGGATTCCCCGGGAAGACTGGGTTCCCATCAAAGAAATATCGCCCTGGCTCCCGAAAGCCCAGGTCGCTGTGGAAGATAAGCGGTTTTATTCCCACCACGGTGTGGATCCGGATGGGATCCTGCGGGCCACCCTGATCAATATCCAGAATGAGGAAGTGGTGGAAGGTGCCAGCACTCTCACCCAACAGCTGGTAAAGAACCTGCTGCTCACTTCCGACCAGACCCTGGTACGGAAAGCTGCGGAAGCCGGCCTGGCTTTTCTGGTGGAAGCCCGGTGCAGCAAACAGGAAATTCTGGAAATGTACCTGAACACCACCTTCCTGGGTGCCGGTGCTACCGGGGTAAAACAGGCCTCCCAGGTGTATTTCGGCCAAAGCCCCAAAAGCCTGACCCTGCCCCAAGCTGCCACCTTGGCCGGCCTCCCTTATGCACCGACGGCTCTGAATCCCTACAACAACTGGCAAGCCTGCAAAAAAAGGCGGAACCTGGTACTGAACCGGATGGCAGAGCAAGGAATGATCACTCCGGAACAGCTGGAAGCTGCCTTGCAGAGTCCCTTGGGGATAGGGAAATAAAAAAGGGGCTGTTGCTCATGCAACATGAGCTGACCCCCAATTGTTAGACCAAAAATCTAACAATTGGGGGTCAGCTCATTTTTCATCTCTTCTTTAATTTTTCACGCATCAGCCGTTTATAGATTTCCACCCCCGGCTGGTCATAAGCATCTACATCCGCCAATTCCCCTTCGTAAGCAATGCTCAGTATCAGGAAGTAAAACAGCTGGCCCAGATAATATTCATTCAGCTCGGGCAGGGTGTATAACGCATTGAGCCGATGATCACTAGCCAGTGCTTCTTCATTGGCCTCCATGGCCACCTGCAGCGCATGACCGATATCCAGCCCTTCATATTGGGCATATTCCCCGATATCCTGGAAAGGATTGTGGATGTGGATCCGTTCCTTCATATTGTTGATGAACAAGAACTGGACCACCTTATCCCGACGACCATCCTGATGGAGCTGGGTCTGAGCGTGCATATCCGTAGTTCCGATGGCCACCACGGGAGTCCGTCCATAAAAAACGGTTTTTCCTTCCCGGTTTTTCCGTTTGCCCAAAGACTCTGCCAGGAGCTGGACATACCATTCCCCCAGGGCCTTCATCCGCATAGCATAAGGCATAAAGATTTCAGTCACAGCCCCATGATTCATGGCGCCAACATATTTCAAAGCCGCGTTGAGCAGGGCTGGATTCTGATCTAAGCTGCAGCCCATACAAGCTTGATCCATCTCCCGGGCGCCCCGGAGCAGATCTTCCAGATCCATACCCAGCACGGCAGCCACCACCAGTCCTGGTGTAGAAAAGACGCTGAAGCGTCCGCCCACTCCCACGGGAATATCGAAAACAGGCCACGAAAATTCCCTGGCCAACCGGTTCAAAGGACCTCTTTCTTGATGTTTGTCCGTGACCACGGCTCCGCTGACTTGAAAAAGATGGTCCTGTTCCTGGAGATAACTATAGAAATGGAGAAAAGCAGCCGTAGGCTCCAATGTCGTGCCAGATTTGGAAATGGGTACCAGGAGCACACGAAGGGGCCGCTGCTGCTGGGCCTTGCTCTGCTGGGCCAGCACCATCAGATGATTCTTGACTCCATCCATATCTTCCGCATCCAGGTTATTCCCGCTGAAGAAGATCTGAGGCAGACGCTCCCGGTGACGTTTGGGCCAATATTCACTGGTATAGCAGTCGTACAGTACCTTACCCCCAAGATAGGATCCTCCCACTCCGCAGAAAATCACAGCATCTTCCCGGATCCTGACCTGTTCTCCGAACTGATTCAGTTCCTGCAGCAGTTCAGGGGTATTGGGAAAACCTTCTTTTAGATAAGGAAGACGGGTGAAATAAACCGGTTCCTGTGTCCCGTCTTTAGAGAGATGGTTCTTGGCTTTCCCCTCCCGGCGGATTTTCTCGATTCCTTCTGCAGCCTGTTCTAACAGAGGAGCTAATGCCTCCAATTCAGTCGGCTGGATCCGACCCTTCCCCAGCATGTTGGACACGTCCAAAGAAAAGCCTGATGGCAAAATGATTTTCTGCTGCATAGAATATCCGATGCTCCTTTGTCTGTTGACTAGTGTCAGTTCATATAAAAAGTATGATATCATGTTCCTGCGGGGAGCGCAACAAGAAAAGGCCTTCTGCATGGTAGAAGCTGAAAATCTGGGGCTATCTGAGGAGCCCGTGGCCCTGCTGCACCAACAAGCCCTCGACTCACGACTCGCAACCAAAAGGGGCTGTGAAAAAATGATTTCTCATTTTTCACAGCCCCTTTTTCTCCTAACCGGCAGCTCCCTATCCTCCCGGACCGTTTCCAGTCGAGTACTTTCGGCGTATAAGGGCTTAACTGCTGTGTTCGGCATGGGAACAGGTGGATCCCCTTAGCTATCGCCACC
>Ga0129307_1001106_pt1 | contig 32232 bp, 29 predicted proteins | sample P1105metagenome_FD_94437 | JGI IMG/M metagenome (GOLD analysis project Ga0129307, IMG submission 94437) | Capybara group fecal microbial communities from Wisconsin, USA - P1105 metagenome | ecosystem: Host-associated > Mammals > Digestive system > Large intestine > Fecal | place: USA: Wisconsin...
ATTGAAAACCTTGACGCTAAATATCTTGCCGAAGATTTGATTGAAAATGAACAGAATTTATTTCTCTTGTAAATGAAAAAGGTGCGTTTATGAAAAAGATTCTTGCGATGTTTGCGGCGTTTGCGTGTGCCGCGGTTCTTTCTGCCTGTAACGACCAGAAGGCGGAATCCAAGGCCGATGAATCCCTGAACAAGGTCAAGGCCGCAGGCGTGTTTGTGCTCGGTCTCGATGATTCCTTCCCGCCGATGGGTTTCCGCGACAAGGACAACAACATCGTGGGCTTTGATATCGACCTCGCTACCGAAGTTTGTGCGCGCCTGGGCGTGAAGCTCAAGACGCAGCCGATTTCCTGGGATGCGAAGGAACAGGAACTGAACACCGGCAAGATTGACTGCATCTGGAACGGCATGAGCGTGGACAGCGCCCGCGCAAAGGCGATGAACCTGAGCGACCCGTATCTCAAGAACCGCATGATTTTCACGGTGAAGGACAAGGCTCTTGCTAGTCTCGCGGCCCTCGCTGGCAAGAAGATTGCTGTGCAGAACGGTTCTACTGCCCAGAAATTGCTGGATGCTTCCGAAGCGGGCAAGGCCGCCAAGGAAATCGTCCCGTTTGACGACAACCAGACGGCGCTCATGGATTTGGACAAGGGCGGTGTGGACGCCGTGTTCCTGGACGAAATCGTGGCCAAGTACTGGATTGTGACGAACGCGAAGGACTACACGGTGCTCGAGGAAGGCCTCTCCGACGAAGTCTATGCCGTGGGTTTCCGCAAGAAGGACCAGGCCCTGCGTGATGCCGTGAATTCCACCTTGGCTGCCATGAAGGCCGACGGCAAGTTCGACGAAATCTCTGTCAAGTGGTTTGGCAAGTAACGGCCGGCGCGCAGTTCCATGTCTGATTTGAGTAATTTACTCCCGATTCTCTGGGGCGGCTTCTGTACGACGCTCGCTATTTTCGGGCTTACGCTCCTGTTCTCGATTCCGCTGGGCCTGCTCATTGCGGTCCTCAAGATGAGCAAGTGGCGCGTGGTGCGTTACCCGGTGTCGTTTTACATCTCGGTGATGCGTGGCACTCCGCTACTCCTCCAGATTGTGGCGATTTATTTTGGCTCCTACTACCTGAGCGAATATGCGGGCGTGGATTTTTCTTTTGACCGCTTCCCGGCGGTAATTGTGGCATTCTCGATAAACTATGCGGCGTACTTTGCCGAGATTTTCCGCGGGGGCATCCAGTCCATACCCAAGGGGCAGTACGAGGCGGCCTACATGCTGGGCATGACCCGCACGCAGACGTTCTTCCGCATTATCCTCCCGCAGGTGGTGAAACGCGTGGTACCCGCGAGCGCGAACGAAGTCATTACGCTGGTGAAGGACACTTCCCTTGCGCAGGTGATTGCGGTGACGGAACTTTTTGCGCTGGCCAAGAAACAGCAGGCCGCCTACGCGAGCATTTATCCGCTGTTCGTGGCGGGCGTATTCTACTATGTGGCGAACCTTTTGCTGAGCGTGCTTTTTGCCTACGTGGAACGCAAGCTCAATTACTATAAGTGAGGCGTGGAATGGAAAACGTGAATGAATCTGCGCCGATCCTCAAGGTAGAACACGTCAAGAAGTCCTTTGGCGACTTGCATGTGCTCAAGGATATTTCATTTGACCTGAAGGCGGGCGAGGTGCTCTCGATTATCGGGCCGTCCGGCTCCGGCAAGAGTACGCTCCTCCGTTGCCTCACACAGCTTGAAACGTTTGAAGCGGGCGAGGTGCGAGTCGATGGCAAGGACATGGTGGTCCCCAACACATCGGCGAAGGGCCCGGCAGTCAAGTATGCGCCGGCGAAAACGCTCCGCGACATTCGCCTATCTACGGGTCTTGTGTTCCAGAACTTCAACTTGTTCCCGCATCTGACAGTACTCCAGAACCTGACGCTCGCGCCTATCCGTGTGCTCCACGCGTCCCGTGAAGAATCCCGTGCGCTTGGCCTTCGCTTACTCAAGCAGATGGGTCTTGAAGGCAAGGAAAAAGCTTATCCGTGCGAACTCTCGGGTGGCCAGCAGCAGCGCGTGTCCATTGCTCGTGCGCTGGCGTTAAAACCGAAAATTCTCTTCTTCGATGAACCGACGAGCGCACTCGATCCGGAACTTACGGGCGAAGTCCTGAAAATCATCAAGAAACTCGCCGAAGACAAGATGACGATGGTCATTGTGACTCACGAAATGGCGTTTGCCCGCGATGTCGCTAACAAGGTCTTGTTCATGGACCAGGGCGTGGTTGTAGAGCAGGGTACTCCTGATTTTGTGTTCAACCAGTCCCAGAACAAGCGCTTGAGCTCTTTCTTGGAACGATTTTCAAGAGCGTAATATATCTAAACGTGTCGTTTTAGAAACATTTTGGGAAATGTTGTTCAAATTCAAATTTTTTTTAATGTCTTTTTTTGTATTTTATCACTCATCTAGCATTTTTAATAACAGCTCGAGTTGTTTAGGAGTACAGATGAAAAAACTCATTCTCGCATCCACTATCGCCATGATGTGCCTCAGTGCAAATGTATTTGCCGAAGATGACGGTTATGGTAACGAAATCCCGGCTGCAAGGCAAGAAGGCACCGTCGATGACGGTTACGGCAACAAACTTCCTGCAAACGAACCTGAATACAAGACTTATGAAGAGGCCCGTGGCGGTTCGAAAGGCGCTTCTTCGAATAGCGGTGCTGCTTACGGTGGCGCGGCGACTACTGCCGCGTCTGGCAATCCTTTGGAGCTTACCTACCCAAGCCCTGTATTGAATTTCGGTATTCACTTTGGATTCGGTTTTGGCTTTTTGGCTGGGTATCCGACCAATGACTTGTTCACGGAATACATGGGCAAAAAAGAGGACTGGGACAGCTATTCCTTTGATATCGGTCTTGCAGTCAAGTACCGCATCAACGAACTCGTGACGTTCGCTCCCGAAGTGAATATTGGTGTTGGCTTGTCCTTGAGGGAAATCGGTAGCGGTTATGATTGGATATACAAGGAGTACAAGGTTAATGAAAATCGAGCCTTCATTAACTTGAATGTCCCTTTGGTTGTGCGTGTGACTCCTATCCAGCACCTTTTTGTCGAAGCTGGCGGTCGCTTGAACTTTAATTTTGGTACAGGTCATTCCATCGATTACACGGATAAAGACGGCAATTCGCTCATGGTCTATGATTCGGAAAAGGGCGAATATGTCAAGTATAGCGAAGAACTGGATAAATGGGAGGTCAAGACGTTCATCCCGTCCGTGGTTGCCGGCATTGGTGGTACGTTCAGGACTAACAATCACGATATTGAAATCGGCGTCCGCTTTAACTATGACTTTGTTGGTCTGGAAAAGGACGACAAGGTGGATTTCTATGATGAAGAAGCCGGTAAGTTCTTGACGGATGACGATGGCAATAAACTTGTGGTGACCAACAGTACCAAGTGGATGTCGCTCCAGTTCTACATCAACTATTTCTTCCTATAATTGTTGACATTTTTTCCGCATTCATGCGATTTTATGCCCGCCCTCTGTGGACGGGCTATTTTTTTACAAAAAATTTTAGGACAGAATCCTGAAAAAAGCGTGTTTATACAGTAGGAACTTTTTACAGGAGAATAAGTGATGAATCATAGTCAGGTTGTTTTGTTGGCGAAGCCCGCGTATAACTTGCTGCCGCGTGAGAAACTGGAGTATTCGGGGGCGAGTTCCCTAAGCAACGAGGAATTGCTTGCGCTTATTTTGGGGAGTGGCAGTCACGAATGCAGTGTGTTCGAACTTTCTAGGCGTCTTTCCGAATTTCTATCGACGGAAACTTCGGTCCCTACGCTTGAACGGCTCAAGAAAATTCGTGGACTTGGAAAAGTCAAGGCTGCACAGATTTTAGCTTGTCTGGAATTGTCCGGACGCTTTATTTTGAGCGACAAGGCGATTCCCGTGTCGGTGCCCGAGGATATTCTTTCGCGTGTGGCATATATGAAATACGAATCGCAGGAGCATCTGGTGGTGATATCTCTGAATTCGGCAAATTACGTTATCCGTGTTCATGAACTTACCACAGGTCTTGTGAACCAAACTCCTGTTCATCCGCGTGAAGCTTTTGCCATGGCTATAGAGGATAGGGCGGTGTCCGTTATATTCGTGCACAACCATCCGTCGGGTTCGCTGGAGCCTAGTCCGGAGGATATTTCTATCACGCGTGTGCTCTGTGCTGCAGGAAAAATTCTGCAAATTCCGGTGCTCGATCACATCATAATTGGTAAACGCGGGTTTACAAGTATGTGCCGTATGTTTCCAGATGTTTTCGAAAGTTCGTTTTATTGATGCAATCTTGTAAAAAAAAAGAAATGAAATGAAAATTTTTCAAAAACTATGTATAATTTATCAATCTTTTTGCACAAATACGAGTGCGGACTATTTATTAAAGTGTTATATTTCTGTTAAACAATACTATAAATATAAGGAACTTTCCATTCAAGGTTGGTTCAAAACAAGGAGACTCTATGAAACGAGTAGCAATGGGTTTGGCTTTTGCATTGGCGGTTTCCGCTTTTGCAGACCAGCATGCCCAGACGATAAACAAGACGAGTTTCGTCGGTGTCAACAAGACACAGTCGGCTCAGTCTCTTGGACATTCTAAGCTGGTGTTCTCAGCTTTGGGCGATTACGCATTTGGTAACAAGATGTTCCAGGCTATGCCGGAACAGAATGTTCATCATGCTTTGGAAAGAGGTAGGTTAGATGGTAACCCGCAATACCAGAGGGCTGAAGTTGCTAATTATATCGGCGTGAACGCCTACGTGGGCTTTGCTATTGGTCTTTTGGACTACTTCGATATCGGTGTGACTTTGCCGGTCTATTATGACCAGTTTACCGGCAATACCAAGTGCACGGATTTTGAAGTCAATAGTGGTGCATGCGACGGCAATCCTTTTGCCGGTACAAAGAAGGGCTACATCGGTAATCTGACGGCCAACTTGAAGGCTCGTGCTCCGATTCCGTCCGACATCCCGGTTGATGTGGCTGCATTCTTCAGATTCTCTTTCAAGACCGCTAAGGAAACAAAGCAGGGCCTTTGGATCCGTGAACCGGAATACATCAGCAAGCAGGGCGCTGCATTCCCGTGGGGCGCCAAGAAGTCTGATTTGACGGTTGGCGGTGCTATCACGTTGGACCTCACCAAGATTGATGCCGCTCCGGTTCTCCTCCACGTGAACGGCGGTTACAAGATGTCTATGGGTAAGGCCAACGGCCTCGAATTCGAAAACTTCCCGTTCGTTAGCGCTGCTCTCGAATTCTATCCTCTCGACTTCCTCTCTGTGTTTGCTGAATTCTACATGGATCTCCAGACCAAGGATTTCGAATGGAACCGCGTGAACTCCGCTACTGGTATGCTTGATCCGTTGGGTGACCTTCCGATCAAGGAAAAGCTCGACATGAAGCAGGTCACGGGTGGTCTCGTGTTCCACTTGCCGATTGGCCTCGACGTCCAGCTCGGTGGTTCTGTTTATGTGGGTAACAACAATTACCTCCACTATGCATACGTTCTCGAAAACGATGAATCTTGGACCAAGGCTACCAAGATTCGCGTGAATCCGCAGTACGCTTTGTTCGGCGGCCTCACATGGTCCGGCTTCCTCCTTCCGCAGGACCGCGACGGCGATGGTGTTGCTGATGCTGATGACCGTTGCCCGGATGACTATGGTCACCGTTTGAACTCTGGCTGCCCGATGGGTAATCCGGATACCGACGAAGACGGTGTTTGCGATTCCTGGGTTTCTGAAAAGGGTATGCTTGGCGAATTCCGTAATGTTTGCGAAGGCATTGACCAGTGCCCGAACGAAAAGGGTAGCAGCACCAATGGTTGCCCGACCGACGATCCGGATGCCGATAAGGATGGCGTTTGCGATGCTTGGGTAAGCCAGAAGGGTATGCAGGATCAGTTCAAGGATATTTGCGAAGGCATCGACCAGTGCCCGGCTGAAGCTGGTACGCTCGTCAACAACGGTTGCCCGGAAGACAATCCGGACCCGGATGGTGACGGTCTCTGCTCTCCGTGGGTAACTGACAAGAACAAGCTCGAACAGTACACCGGTGTTTGCACCGGTTACGACATGTGCCCGGGTGAAGCTGGTGCTGCTGGCAATAAGGGTTGCCCGTGGGATGATCCGGACTCTGACGGCGACGGTGTCTGCGACGAATGGGTTGTCCAGAAGAAGCTCGGCTACTACTTCGAAAAGGCTGCCGAAGACGAATCTGTTGCTAAGGAATGGTTCATCTCCAAGACCTGTAAGGGTCTCGACAAGTGCCCGCTTGAACACGGTGCCGCTGCTAACGACGGTTGCCCGCTCCCGGATCCGGACCTCGATAAGGACGGTGTCTGCGATGCTTGGGTCACTGAAAAGAACATGTTCAACCTCTTCGAAGGTGTCTGCTCCGGTATGGATCGCTGCCCGGCTGAAGCTGGTGACGATGGCTTCGGCTGCCCGAAGAAGAAGGTCGAAAAGCTCGAAGGTATCTCCTTCAAGAGCGGTTCTGCTACCGTCAACGCTAACGCTAAGAGAATCCTTAAGGGTGTCGCCCAGAAGCTCAAGGAAGACGAAGCGTACAAGGACCTCAAGATTGTGATCCAGGGTCATACCGACAACCGCGGTAAGGCTAAGAAGAACCTCAAGCTCTCTGACCGCCGTGCTAAGGCCGTTATGAAGCAGCTCACGAAGTTCGGCGTCGCCAAGAACCGTATCAAGGCTGTTGGTCTCGGCTCTACCTGCCCGGTTGACGATAACTCCACGGCAGATGGTCGCGAAATGAACCGTCGTATTGAAATGCACTTTGTCACACCGGAAAATGACGGTACGAAGTGCGAAAGCAACTACGTTGGTGACTAAGAGCTGACTCTAAAGTCTTAAGCTAAAAGCCCCGGGCGTTAAGCCTGGGGCTTTTCTTGTATAACGGTCTCGAAAATACGTGTCGACCCTTAGTTTGTCATCCCTGCCTTGAGCAGGGATCTCCTTCTTGTTTTTCTACATTTACGATATGACAAAACTTGACGAAATCCTGACTTCGAACAACTTTAGCAACCACGACCTCGTGGAGATGATGCCCGTGAACTTGAACCACAAGATGGTGCAGAAAGCCCGCCTTGGCAAGAAGCCTGTGCCCAAGCACACGCAAGACCTGATTCTGCAGGCTTTGAACAAACGACTTTTGCAGAGTGCCGCCGAAGTCGAAGGCAAAGTCGCGAAGCAATACAAGCGCGTGGAAGTATTCGGAAACGACGAAATCGCTTAGCAACGACCCATACCCTTTGCTTTGTCATCCCGGCCTCCGTGCCGGGATCGCCTTTTTATTACATTAACAATATGCAGCAATACTTAGACTTACTTCAAGATATTATCGACAACGGTGTTGACCGTTCCGATCGCACTGGCACCGGTACACGTTCTGTTTTCGGTCGCCAGACCCGCTTTGACCTTTCCAAGGGCTTCCCTTGCCTTACGACAAAGAAACTCCACCTGCGCAGCATTATTCATGAACTGCTGTGGTTCTTGAAGGGCGATACGAACATCAAGTATTTGCACGACAACAAGGTCACGATTTGGGATGAATGGGCCGATGAAAACGGCGATCTGGGACCGGTCTATGGTCACCAGTGGCGCTCTTGGCCGACTCCGGATGGCGGACATATCGACCAAATTGCGAACCTCATCAACAGCCTCAAGAACAATCCTGATTCGCGCCGTCACCTAGTTTGTGCGTGGAACGTTGCGGAAGTCGATAAGATGGCCTTGCCGCCTTGCCATTGCCTGTTCCAGTTCTACGTGGGCGGTGTCGGTGCTAGCGGAAAGCGCAAACTCAGCTGCCAGCTTTACCAGCGCAGTGCGGACATGTTCCTCGGCGTGCCATTCAACATCGCGTCTTATTCGCTGTTGACGATGATGCTTGCTCAGGTCTGCGGTTATGAGGCAGGTGAATTTGTCCATACTTTTGGCGATTTGCATTTGTACAGCAACCATTTTGATCAGGCTAGGGAACAGCTTTCGCGTACACCGCGTGCGCTCCCGACGATGAAGATGAATCCTGATGTCAAGGATTTGTTCGATTTCAAGTTCGAAGATTTTGAACTTGTTGATTATGACCCGTGGCCGACCATCAAGGCTCCGATTGCCGTTTAATGAACTCTTCTATCGACTTCATTGGCGATATTCATGGGCACTACGATGAACTCGTGGTGCTCCTTAAAAAGCTAGGCTACGAAGAACGTTGTGGCGCCTATCGCTATCCCGGCGATGCGCGGACTGTCGTATTCTTGGGCGATTACATCGATCGCGGCAGTCAAGTGCGCGAGGCTGTCAATCTGGTGCGTGCCATGCGCGATGCGGGTTCTGCCGTGGCGCTGATGGGCAATCACGAATTCAATGCACTTAGCTTTTGGCACGAAAATGGGGTAGGCGGTCATCACATTGAAGCGATTCATGGTGGTTTCTTGCGCGAACATACTTTTAACAAAGTAGCGATTCATGTGAAAACCGTCGAAAGCTATCGCGGACGCAAGGCTGAATTTTTCGAAATGCTCGATTTCCTTAAAACACTTCCGTTTTATCTGGAATCGGAAACGTTCCGAGCGCAGCATGCGTGCTTTGATTTGAAGAGTGCCGAAACGTTAAAGGCGGTGGGCATTCGTTCTTTTGCGGATGGCAACTTTGATGAACTGATTGCGCGGGCAAACGACCAATACCACGAATACGAAGATTCTATTTTTGATCCGATAAATTTGTTCTTGAAAGGCCCCGAAATGAATTTGCCGGAAGGCTTAACGTTCCGCGATGGGGAAGGCGTGCTTCGCAAACGAACGCGAATCCGCTGGTGGATGGATCCGAAAGATGCGAACTTGCAACAACTGAGTTTCCAGCCGGGTGTGGAGTTGCCATCGTGCGATGTTCCGCAAAAAATTCATGAACGCGATTTCTATGGCGAAAACGAACGCCCTGTTTTCTTCGGGCATTATTGGCTATTGGGACTTCCTGAACTTATTCGTGATAATGTTTGCTGTTTGGATTATAGCGTTGCCGGTTATCGCGGTGACGGTCATCTTGTCGCTTACCGCTTCGATGGCGAACAGAAACTCGATGCAAAAAAATTCGTATGGGTTGACGCTGGCTCATCATTATAAAAAGCCCATATCTCGGCTCGGTCATGCCAATTGTGCTTCGCACAGTTGTCGCGACTCTCGCCTTATGCTAAATTTTAGCCCATGCTTCAATGGGATACGCTTCTTTCTGCAACGCGTTACGGGCACCCGGCAGATCCGGACCCGAACCGTTCTGACTTTCATCGCGATTACGACCGCATTGTTTTTTCGACTGCTTTCCGTCGCCTTGGCCGCAAGACTCAAGTCCATCCGTTCTCGGTGAATGACCATGTTCATAGCCGTTTGACGCATAGTTTGGAAGTTTCCAGCGTAGGCCGTAGCCTTGCGATTACGGTGTATCACTTGATTAAAAAGTATTTGCCGAAGTACGTGAACGAATATCAGTTCGGGACGATTGTGCAGTCGGCATGCCTTGCCCACGACATTGGCAATCCTCCGTTCGGCCATGCAGGTGAAGCCGCTATCCGTGAATGGTTCCGCAAGAATCGCAATTCCGCGCCGATGTCCGAACTTCGCGAAAAAGAAATTGCGGACTTCGAAAATTTTGACGGCAACGCACAGGGCCATCGCATCCTGAGTAAGCTGGAATACCATTTCCTCGATGGCGGCATGCGTCTTACATACGCGACGATTGGTTCCATGATTAAGTATCCGCGTCTTGCGCATTACGGTTGCCCGACAAGCCTGTTCCAAACTGAGGCTGAACTTTATCGTGAAACTGCCGAGGTTCTTGGCATTCCAGAAATCAAGAACGGCATGTGGGCGCGTCATCCTTTAGTTTATCTGATAGAAGCGGCGGATGACATTTGCTATTCCATCCTCGATGTCGAAGACGCTATTGAACTCGGAATTCTCACGTTCGGCGATGTGCGCGATATGTTTATTTATTTGTGTGGTCCCGATGTCAATATTGACCGCGAATTCGAAGAAAACGGCCAAAACTTTAGGGATTTCCTCAGCAGCATTCGCGGGCGTGCCATCCAGAACCTGATTGATGATGTGGCTGTGCTTTTCGTGAATAATTATGACCGCATCATGGAAGGGACGCTCGACAAGCATTTGATTGACCTTTCCCGTTCCGATACGATGGAAGGCATCCGCATTGCAAAGCGTCTTGGCGTTGAACGTATTTACCCGGACCGCCGCAAGACGGAACTCGAAGTCGGTAGCTATACGACGCTTAGCACCGTGCTTGATGCGTTTATCAACGGCGTTTATGATTACCGCCAGAACGGCCGCAATTCGTATCGCGCGAGCCGCATCGTGCGCCTTATCGGTCAGGCGAAAATCGGCCAGAGTGTAACGACCGCGGAGGCTTACCACCAGGTGCTCGACTTCGTAAGCGGCATGACGGACAATTACGCCACATATCTCGCTCGTCAAATTGGCGGGCTTGCGATGGGGTATTAAGAGGTTTGCTTCGTGAGTGCGCTGGATATCGGCATTAGAAACGATTCTTCGAAAATTTGGTTGTTCGATTACGACTTGACGCTTTATGGCGAAGAGGAACGATTTGTCCTCAATTCCCTCGACCACCGCATTGCTGAATTTGTACAGAAAACAGTTGGCGGGACGTTTGAAACCGCTACCGAAATTCGCAAGGATTATCTGGTCCGTTTCGGAACGACGTTGGCGGGGCTCATGGCGATGAACAAGACTCTGCCCGACGATTTTTTCGACTTTATCCATGAACCGGAATACTTGATTTATCCAAAGGTGGCTCCTGAAAAGTTGTCGCTCCTGAAAAACCTCAACGGTCACCGCTATGTGTTTACGAACGGGCGAGGGGACTGGAGCCGTGCCGGCATGGCGCACATGCAGATTGATTCCGCCATCGAGGACGTTTTTGACCTCAGGAAGATGGATTGGGAAGGCAAACCGCATGCGAGCGCCTACGAAAAAATGGAAAAGTGGCTGGAGGCGCGCGGTGTCCTTGACATGAAAAACCCCGATAAAGCGCAAATTGTGCTGCTCGAAGATTCGCTTCGCAACTTGGAACCCGCCCATGAACGCGGCTGGACGACCGTTCTTGTGAATCCGAACATACAAGCGCCCGCTTGGGTGGATTTTCACATCCCGCATTTGCTAAATTTACGGGAGAAGCTTATCCCTAACCCCTAAAACTTAATCATGCTCGACTTACTTTCCATGGATTTTATGCAGAACGCTTTGATAGCGTCGGTGCTTGTCGCCTTAGCTTGTGGCGTCATGGGAACGTATGTCGTCGTGAACCGTTTGACGGCGCTTTCGGGCGGCGTGGCGCATGCTTCTTTTGGCGGGGTCGGTTTGGCGTGCTTTATCGGCTTTTCGCCGATGCTTGGCTCGCTCGGCTTCGCGCTCGCCTGTGCGATGCTCATGGGCATGCTCACATGGCGTGACCGCAAACATTCCGACACGTTTATCGGGATTATCTGGGCGGCGGGCATGGCGCTCGGCGTGATTTTGACGGACTTGACGCCGGGTTACAGCGGCGAGATGATGAGTTTCTTGTTCGGTAGCCTTTTGACCGTGCCTACGGAACTTCTCTGGTGGATGGGCGCCCTGCTCATTTTCATTCTGGCGTCGGTTTCCATTTGTTACCGCAACTTTCTTTCGATTTCGTACGATCCGGAATTTGCGCGCGTCCGCGGTATTCCCGTGCTGAATTACTATATGCTTTTGATTGCGCTGATTGCACTTACGGTCGTGATTGCCGTGCAGGCGGTGGGCATGATTCTCGTGATTGCGCTCCTTACGATTCCGGCCTACATCGCGGAATGCTATGCCAAGAATTTGCGTCAGATGATGCTGATTTCGGTTGGCGTTTCGCTTGTGCTTGTGGTGCTTGGACTTTTGGTCGCATGCCAGCTGAATTTTGTTGTCGGGCCTACGATTATCGCAGGCGGTGTCGTATTGTATTTGCTTAACTTTGCCGTTAAAAAGATTGTAAAAAAATAGGAGATGGACATGTTTTCCGTATTGCGCTTATCTGTAATTTTGGCATGCTCGATGTTTGCAACGTCCGCTTTTTCGGCTGTCGCTCGAAATGCGTTTAACAACATGGATGTCAAGACATCCTATTCCGAGCTCTTGCAAGAAAAGAATGCACGCAACGATTCCTTGTTGCCTGCGTTCGATGGCGACAAGGCTTTTGCCGAAGTCCTCCGCCTGAATCCCAAGTTCTGGAGCATGGGAAGCGCCCTCAACAAGGAAGAATCCCTCGTAACAAAGCTTCACGTGAACATGGTCTTTGTTGACGGTACTCGTGAAGACCAGTTCTGCGAACTGGAAAAGAACGCGAAGAATACGGCTGACGAATGGAACGTGCGCATCGGTGCGGACTTCGTCTCCGGCGGTTCGAATACGGTTCACGTCCACGTGCAGCAGTGCTTGGATTACGTTCGTGACCAGCTCGGTTACGCCATCAAGAAGGGCGACAAGGTTGTCTATGTTCCGCCAAAGGAAACTCTTGACAAAATCAAGAAAAGCGAAATTCCGGACGCTATCGACATTGATTTGCAGCAAACGCTCTTGAAAGCCCACGAAGACGTGAACCTGACCGGCAAGTGCCCGAAGGATATCGAAGCCTACATCATCCTCATGAACGTCTATAACCAAGTCAAGAACATGAAGATGGATTACGTTGTCATTAACGACCAGTTGAACAAGCAGCGTAATGGTGGCTCTCGTGTACAGTCCTGCGCATTCAGCCGCGAATGGAACAAACGCTATCAGGAAAGCGCCAGCTTCGAATGCGATATCGACAAGGACCGCTGCACCTACCGCCAAGAAAACGACGGCGATACCGAATGGTCCATCAACTATGAAAAGGACCGCTTCGAGTACATCAACAAGAAGTTCCTGTTCTTCAATCGCGGCCCTATGAGCATCCACAAGGGCGGTACCATGATGGACCTCCGCCTTATCCGCCTTTCGACGACGCTTTATCTCGAAGCGTACATCAACTTGAAGGGCGAACCTGTGACGCTCGGTCTTGTCATTGTCCCCGGCGAAAAGACTCTCAAGGACTACGAGGACAATCGCCCCTCCTATGAAGAATCACGCGAAATACAGGAATTGGATTAAAAGAGTCTTCTTTTTAAGTCATTTTCTCTATAAATGAGCCATTCGCAACGCTTGTTTTGAAAATTTCTTTTTCCTGTGGAACTTGTAAATGATTTGAATATATTTTATTCAAGTGTTGGTTCCGGGATTTTGGGGGAGGATTTGTGAAAAATTTTTTGTGCCTTTTGGCGGTGATGGCGTTGGTTGCGTGCACGGATCCTAATAATGCAATTGAACCCATAGAATCCGAAATTACACCGGAACAAGTCGAAAGTTTATCGAGCAACTCAGAAGAGTTGCCTTCTCAGCTATCCGTTTCCAGTTCATCCGTCAGCGTGGGCGAATCGTCCTCGTCCATATCCTTGCCCATAACCATTGTGTCCGTCCAAAATTGTGTGTCTATGATTATCACGGACGGTCTAGACTCTATTGCTTCTAGCGAAGACTACTCTTGGGTCAAAGGCGGGGGCGGTGGAGCTGGTTGCGGTAGTGCCGCATTTGTCAAAGGTACAGGCGTAAGCAGAGCTAATAGTCCGTGGGATGATGACACTTACAGAATGCAGTATAATTACACCGACCTTTACGATTCATCCCTTGCTCATAACCCTCCTCCGCACATGATAAGGCTCGACTCGATTCTCGAAGGACGAATCCAGAAACTTTCCGAAATGGGGATTGCGCCAGAGGAGGCGGAATGCATTGCCCAAATGGAACTGTTCAAGGCTTTAGGATTCGACTCGGTCATCAGTAAAAAATCGGGTGCCACGAAACTTACCATCGACCGTGCCCTCGACTATATTTTCGGCGGCACGACTCAAAGCGACTTTTACAAGGACGTGAACGACTATTTTGCTAACACCGGTACGCTTTTGCCCAAGCATTACTGCAATTTCAATGACTTGGAACAATTCAGGAGCGTAAGAAACAATGGAAAATATTACCCCAATATATTTAACACGTACCCCTCTTATACTTTATACGACAACAGCACGTTCGAATCGAAAGGATGCGCCTCGGGATTACCTCGCCCCATCCCGCTTGGGTTAGTTAACGAAACAAGACGCATGTGCATGAATCTTCCTCAATGCGACCAATCCATCCGCGACACCATCATTCGGACAAAATCCGTCGTCGGGTTCATGGCCTCTACGATTCCCTATGTTTGCAGAGAAAATGGATGGAATACGCCAACCGACACGGAACGTGAAACTTTCGGAACGCCATGCGACAAAGAAGGCCGGTATATCATCTATCCTAAAAATTCCCAAATCTCGTTCGTTTGCAGTCTCGATTCGGGATGGTACGAAACGCAGACTATCGATGCCGAGACTTTCGACGTTCCTTGCGACAAGAACGGCAAACTTTACAAAAGCCCGAACAGGTCGAACATCACATACGTCTGCCGAACAAAACCATTCTGCAGAAGCATCGACACTCGCGTAAGAGGACTCTGCTTTACCGACAAAGGTTGGGACATTGCCCAAGCGATAGACTTCGAAACCGGGGACGACGAATGCGATAGCGAAGGTAAAACGCACCAAAGTCCGTTGGATTCGAACATGTACTACGTTTGCCACGACGGAATATGGACAAAGTTTTTTGACATGCCCTGCGATACCGACAACAAGCGTGTCAAAGTCGTAAACGAAATTCAGTACAACGCTAAGATATTCGAGGTATTTGTTTGCTACGACAAAACATGGCGGAGCACAATGGAATGGCACACGGATTATCCCACCGAGTACTATTTCAATCCTGATTTCGACTACGGCAGTTTTGAGGACCCGCGCGACCATCGCATTTACCGCACGACGGTGTTCAAAGGCAAAACCTGGATGGCCGAAAACATGAAATACGAAGGAACGTTCCTGACAGACATACCCCAATCGACAACATGCCTTCAGGACAGTTGCAAGAACTTGGGTCGTTTCTACGATTTGTATGCCGCCGCAACTGTTTGCCCCGAGGGCTGGAGACTACCTGATTCTAGCGACATTAAAGGTCTCGGAAATTCCCCTGAGGAAATTGAAGATCTGTTTTCGCAGTTGTCAGAAAAACGCTCGACGGATTCATACGGCATGAGCTTTGTTACAACAGGAAAAATTGTGAACACCGATCAAAACTATTCAAATTTGCAAGGTTTCACATTAATGATTTGGATGAACCCGACTCAAGAAAAGAAACGTCTTGCTGCCAATATACTCCCGGGTGGAATCGGAAGGGAGTGGGTGCAAGACCTCAGAGAAATGTACGCAGGACAGGAATACGACAATACAACCTATTTGGCGGTGCGTTGCATCAAGGAATAAAATTAAGGGGGAAAAATGAAAAAAATTGCATTTCTGCTAGCTGCTGCGACATTGATCGCTTGCTCGGACTCCGAAAACGTTGCCAAGGTCGATGATGTTCTTGCTTTGGAAAACAGTTCTTCGAGCGTTGACGAACTGTCATCTACGACTGGAAAATCTCCTTTGTCAAGTGCCGAAAGTAAAGCCTTGTCCAGTTCGGACCCTCTGCCGGAAGGCTACCGTGAACATGTCTGCAAGAAGGGCTTCCGCGGGAAACCGCTCACAGCGTTCCAGGAAAAGTGCAACGCGAAGAAGTCGCGTACAAGATGCCGCATAGAGCACGTGTTCGGCTGGGTAAAGGGAAACCACGAACTGTTCGTGAGAACAATCGGCAAGGCAAGGGCGAAGGCGAAGATACTCGCCTCTTTCATTACGTACAACATGTTCAGGATGGTGGCGATTACGCGCCCGAAATGGGCCTAGCCCGCGCCGCGGGCGCCCTCCGGGGCGAAAACCGGGCCGAAAGGCCCGGAACAAAGAAGGCGAAATGCCTGAAATGCGATAATTTCACGTCTGAAAACGACAAATGCTCCCATCTTCAGGAAAAAGGTGTATTTTTAGAGGTGGCCTTCAATTAAGAAACCGGTTTTTCCATTCAGAAAAAACCGACCACTTTAAAATGTTAAGTTTTTGAGGGAAGGAAAGCATATTAAATATCATTGAGAGGATAGCGTGGGAAATAATAAATTTAAGCCTGCTAAGGTGGGTGATTGGGTCTATTGTAATGGTGATTGCTTTGGAATATTAATGCATATATTCACAAAACGATATGCCCCTTATGATGAAGTCCCAGAAGACAGTGTTGTTGGTGACGTAGAGTACCGTATAGGGCAATATAAGATTTTTGCCAAAAATGATGGAACTATTTATAAAAGGAATAGGGTTAAGTTTGATGACTGTTGTTTGGATCAAATAACGGAAAAGGATAAGATAAGATTGAATAAGATTATCGAACAAAACCAATCTGAATATCAGAATTTCATGTCTATAGAAAAAGAAGTTTATAGTATGAAAGAATATACATATCATTTGCCTGAAGGATATACGATTGATGATATGACAAAATTGTTCGACTCTTATAGGAAGGAACTACCTGAGAGATTCACTTTCAGTGATTTACGTGAACTATGCAAAAAGAAAGAATCACCAATAATTTTAGATAACTATGTGAGATATGGGTATCAACATTATCCCCAATTTTCTTTGGTGTTATATTATCCAATTGAAGATTTTGAAGGAGAGGATATCTTGTATGATTCTCTGAAAGTTTGGAGTTGACATGGATAATGAACCACAATATGTAGACCTTGGTTTGTCAAGCGGCAAACTTTGGACGACAAGTAATTTAGGTGCAGAGGAATCAAATGATGTTGGAGATTATTATAGGTTCGGAGAGACCGAATCAGTCTCCAATGTCCCTTACAAGTTCACTCTCGCTAATGGAGAATATAGTAAGTATCATAAAGATGGCCGTCGTCATCTGGAATATGAAGATGATGCTGTGACGAAAAAGTATGGATTAAGATGGCATATTCCTACGATACTTGATTTCTTTGAGTTAAAGCAGACTTGTGAGTTGAAGGCATTTCCCAATGGAGTGCTTTTTATCAGTCGAGTAAATGGAAATCAGTTATTTTTGCCTTCAGACGGAAACCCTAAAACTATCAGGTATGCCACTGCTGGAGTTGAAAATGATGAGAATCTTATTCGTGTCTTTATGTTCGGAGGCGAAGTGTCATACGAATATGGTGTTGGAAAACTGCCAAGAGATTCAACCTTTTTAGTTCGAGGGGTTGGATATCCAGAAAAAGTTGAACATCAACCTTATATGGGACATGAATATGTAGACATGGGATATGGATTTATGGTGGCAGAAAAGGATTTTCTCTCCGATTCTACATTGTCTGCGGGTCCTTTATTTTGGATAAATGATAAAGGACAGTTATGTCAGTTAATTAATTCTGAGTCACAAGGTAATGTGAAATATAAAAAGAAAGGAAAAGAATCTGTCATTTTGTTAGAGGAGGATATTATACGACAAAACTGGAAAGGAGAATGGAGAATACCAACACAAAGGGAATTTGCCTTTATACTATCTATATGTCATATAGAGTTTATATGGTTAGATGAAAAGCAGAGTAAATGTGCGTATAAACTGACGAGTACCGTTACTGGTAATGTGATCTATCTTCATATAGATATGGGGCAAAATTCATCTGAAGATTGTTCATGTTTTCAAATAAAATATGGAACATCTACGTTGTGTGGTGATAAATGGCATACAACCATTACAAATTGTAGTGGTCGAAGTAGCGAGGAAATCTTGGTGTTGGGCTTGAGGTATAAATTTGATGCGTGTCATTTGAGGCCTATTTTTAGAAAGCAATAAGGTTGAAACATAGAACCATGGTTAGAATAAGTGGTCGGAATTTTTACACTTTTCAATATTTTTGACGTTTTTCGCCAATTTTGCGAAAAATGAACCGTTCTCAACGCTTATTCTGGAGGCGTTGTTTTTTGTGGAACATTTATATAATTTGTGTATATTTTTAAACTAGTGGTTGTTTCGGGATTTTGGGGGAGGATTTGTGAAAAATTTTTTGTGCCTTTTGGCGGTGATGGCGTTGGTTGCCTGTTCGGAATCGGAGAATGTTGCCGATTCAGATGCTTTCGGCGACTTCGGTAGCTCTGGCGACGTTCTCGCCGTAGAGAGTTCTTCGAGTTTTGCCGAACTGTCGAGTTCAACCGAACTTTCGTCGGCTACGGAAAGCGTACTTTTTTCCAGTTCATCAATTAGCGTAAGCGAATCGTCCTCGTCCATATCCTCGTCCGCAGCCATAACGCGCATAAAAATTTGCGCGTCTATGATTCTCACAGACGGTCTAGATTCTATTGCTTCCAGCGAAGACTATTCTTGGGATAAGGGCGGCGGAGCCGGCTGCGGTGTTGCCTCCTTTGTCAAAGGTTCAGGCGTTAGCAGAATTGGGGCGAGTGATTACGCCTCCTATTACGATACTCTCCTTGCACGCAATCCTCCCGCGCACATGGTTGCGCTCGACACGATTCTCGAAAAGCGTATCCAAAAACTTTCCGAATCGGGAATTGCACCAAAGCAGCAGGCTGAATGCATCGCACAAACGGAACTGTTCGAGGCCTTGGGAATCGATTCCGTTATCAATAAAAAATCAGGTGTCACAAAGGTCACCGTCAGTCGAGCTCTCGACTATATTTTTGGCGGCACGACGCAAAGCGATTTTTATAAGGGCGTGAACGATTATTTTGCAGAAAATGGCACGCTTTTATTCGAGCATTACTGCAATTTTGAGGATTTGGACAACTACAAAAGTGAAAGAAAAAACGGAAGATATTATCCCAATATTTTTAACACCTATCCCCGTTACACTTTATACGACAACAGTGCTTTCGAATCGAAAGGATGCGTTGGAGGCATGCCACGCCCCATCCCGCTAGAATTGGTCAATGAGACAAGACGCAAGTGCATGAACCTTCCTATTTGCGACCAGTCCAATCGCGGGACCGTCGTCGAGGTAAAGCATATTTATGCGTATTTGGGTACGGTCCCGTTCGTTTGCAGGGATGATGGCTGGAATACGCCGAATGAGATGGAACTTGCAACTGATGGAAATCCATGTGACAAAGAAGGTAAATACGTATTTTATTCTAAACGTCCCGATACTTCGTTCGTTTGCAGTTTAGATTCGGGATGGCATAAGGCGATGACCATCGATGCAGAAACTTTTGACGTTCCCTGCGATGAACATGGTAAACTTTACAAAAGCCCGAACAGACCAAATGTCACCTACGTTTGCCGAACGACGGCGTTTTGCAGAACCCATAATGGTCATCAAGAAGCTCCTTGTTTTGCTGACCGCGGCTGGGATTACGCCCAGCAAATAGATTTTGAAACATTGAACGCACAATGTGATAGCGAGGGCAAGACGTACCAAAGTCCGACGGATTCGAACTTGTACTACGTTTGCCATGACGGAATGTGGACCAAGTTTTTCAATATGCCTTGCGATACCGACAATATGCGTGTCACCGTTAAAAATGAAAATGTTAACCCAGGCTTCGATCGATACATTTGTTATAACAAAACATGGCGGCGCGCAGGCGAATGGCACACGGATTTCCCCACTGAATATTATTTCAATCCCGATTTTGATTACGGAAGTTTCGAAGACCCACGCGACCATCGCATTTACCGTACGACTGTTTTTAAAGGCAAAACTTGGATGGCCGAAAACATGAAGTACGAGGGAACATTCTTGACGGACAATCCTCAATCGACAACTTGTCTCCAAGACAGCTGTAAAAATTTGGGGCGTTTCTACGATTTATACACTGCCGCAGAAGTTTGCCCCGAGGGGTGGCGGCTCCCTGATTCTAGCGATATTGAAGATTTTAGAGGTTCGCCATTGGATGTTAGAAATTTATTTTCGCTGCTTTATTCTAGAGGAACGAATGACCCTCACGGCTTGAGTTTTATTCCGACAGGAAGAATCATGAATCAACCTGACTTTAGTTTATATGGTGGGCAAGGAGGATCCTATCTTATGTGGATGAGCCCGACTCAAGAAAAGAAACGCCGTATCGCCTACATTAATGGGATTGATGTTGATTTTTGGTGGGGCGAAGATCTTAGAGAAATGTACGCAGGTAAGGAATACGACTATACAACTTACGTGCCGGTTCGTTGCATCAAGGAATAAAATTCCGCCGAAAAATTTTAAAAAGATCCGTTCCGACTGAAACGGGTCTTTTTTTATGGATTTTTTTGTTGTATGTACATTTTTCAATTGAAAAAAACTTTTTTTTATTATATATTATAAACGAAATTTAAGGAGAATATCATGAATAATTTTGTTAAGGCTTCTTTGATTGCCGCGATGATGACTGCACCGCTTATGGCTGACGAATCTTTTGGTGGTGTCGGTATCACCATTTATCAGGTAAAAGAGGGCGTCCACGTGGCTGAAGTCATTCCGGGCACTCCGGCTGCAGAAACGAACATCCAGGCCGGTGATATCATTACCGCTGTCGATGGTGTGAGCCTCAAGGGTCAGGACATTGAATTTTCCAAGGCTAAACTTCGTGGCCAGGTCAACAAGCCGCTCGAAATCACCTACATGAGCAATGGCGAAACGTATTCCGCTATTGTCCGTCGCGCTCAGATTACGGTGAAGGACTTGGACAACAAGGCCGTCAAGAACTGGTACGGTGACAAGGAACGCGTGAACGTGCAGGAACTTGAAACGTTTGCCAGCGCTACCGAAAACGAAAAGCAGCTCGTAGCCGTGCTCCGCCACGGAAACCTCATCAAGAACGATGTTTCTGTTGCATCGGCTGATGTCAATGGAATTTATATTGAAAAGGCAAAGTCCACTCCGAAGATTTCGAAGCCGACTGCTGTCCGTACCGGTGATGCCAGCCTCCGCCTCTTCAATCGCAAGGCTATTTCGTTCTCGCTCAAGTCTACGGGCCGTGCAACCATTACCATCCTGAACGCCGATGGCGAACAGGTGACCACGTTGAACCTCGATAACGCTATGGCTGGCGTGAATACGCTTGCCTGGGATGGCTCCAAGCTTCCGAGCGGTCGTTACGTGATCTCCATTGACCACAATGGCAGCGTGAGCGGCATGAACGCAGTGCTCAAGTAATTGAGAACTTTGTAAAATTTCAAATTCGAAAAACGTTCCTCAGATGGAACGTTTTTTTTGTTATATGCGCTTTCTTGAATTGATGAAATTTTTCTATTTTGTGGAACCGTGATTTTATCCAAAACCCATCGTTTGCTGTGGGCCGTTTTTGTGTTTTTGTTGACTGCGGTCTTTGCTCCTTGCTCGCATGGCGAGGAGATGACCCGCTTTGAACTTGAAGAGCGCGTTCAGGTCGAAGAAGACACGACGGAAGTGGATTGGATGAACGATACGACTGGGGTGGATACGATTGAATACCGAGCGGTCGATTTGGTCTACGATGTGGAAACATCGACATTCAACTTGAACAAGTCGGCGCAGCTCAAGTACCGCACCGCGACGCTTGAATCCGACACGATTTGGATGGACCAGAAAAATCAGATTTTGGCGGCGTCAGGGAATCCGGTGCTTCGCGAGACAAAGAACCCGTCGTTGTCGGGTATGCGCCTCAAGTACAACCTCAAGTCTAAAATAGGCGAGGTCTATTACGCGACGACGTTCCAGGACAACCAGCAACTGAACGGCATGGAAGTCCGTCGCTTGCCCGATACGCGAATACAGATTGCGCGAGGCGATTTCAGTACGTGTAACGATACGACGCACCAGCACTTTTATTTTTACGGGCGCCGCATGGTCGTGAAGCCCAAGGAGACGATTACCGCAAGACCTGTGGTGCTCAATATTGCCGACGTGCCAGTGGCGGTTCTTCCGATGATTGTCGCACCTCTCAAGAGTGGCCGCAAGTCGGGCCTTTTGACGCCCAAGTTCGGTGGTGACCAGAAGCAGGGATTCTATTTGCGCAATATCGGTTTCTATTACGCTGCGAACGATTATTGGGACGCGACGATTTCCGGTGACATTATCGAAGGCGACGAGGCTCGCTTTGAACGTTCTACGCTGTCTGGCGAAATCCGCTACAAAAAACGTTATTTGCTGGACGGTTACTTGAGATATACAAGCTATCTGCAGGAATTTGACTTTAGCCGTAGTGGCTACGACATTTCGTTCTTGCACAACCAGAACTTGACTCCCGATGCAAGGCACACGTTGAGCGGTCAGGGTTCTTTTGTTAGCAGTACGGACGTTCGTAAGAGCAACTCTCTGGAAGCCAGCACGATTTTGAACCAACAGGCGAATGCAGGGCTTACGTATTCAGGCAAGTTTGGCAACAACAAGAGTTTGACGGTCAAGGTATCCCAAAGCCATAACCTCACGACGGGGATGCTCGAACGCAACTTGCCCGATATCCAGTACCGCATGAGCGGAAACCTTTTCAGCTTTGAACTGGACGAAGATGAAGTCGCTGCAGAAGACGGGTCTTTCCAGTCGTTCCTTGAAAAGTTCAACTACAGCTTTACGAATAGGTTCAATTATTTCATGCGCCGCGACAAGGACCTTTTACGCGACGAGGACACAACCGCAAATTATGTGGGTTACACGGGAACTTACACGTTGGACTATTCGGGCCGTCTCTTTAATGTTATCAACATTACTCCGCGTGCGACGTTTACGGGATTCTGGACGGGTACTTCATGGCGCAATCCGAATGATTCTCTGTACAAGAGAAAACGTTATATGAGCTTTAACCCGAGCGAGGGAACATACGGTAACGTGGCGTACAACCACAGCTATAGCTTGACCGCCGATACGAAACTTTACGGTATCTGGGTTCCTGAAATCGGGCGCTTCACGGGTATTCGCCATGTGCTTTCTCCGAGCGTTTCTTATACGTACGCCCCCGAAATTGATAGCGTGAAAACATTTGCGCCGCATCCGCTTTTGGGTCAGTATCCGTACCAGCAAAAGCAGCAGACAATCGGGTTTAGCTTGAGCAACGACTTTGACATCAAGTACCTCAAGGTGGCGGGGCATGTCGATACGACTCGCGGCGATTCTACGAAGAGGGCCAAGGCGGTCGAAGATCAATACGGCACACGTCGTTTGCTCACGACAAGGCATAGTTTCTCGTACAACTTTGCCGCCGATTCGCTCAATTTCTCTGACATTTCTTCGTCGTTTGGTTTCCAGATTTTACAAGATTACATGTTTACCATCAACACCCGCCACAGTTTTTATCACAAGTACACATCGACTCCGAACAAGGTAAAATTCCCGGAACTCACGTATTGGGGCTATGAACTTTCGAAGCATTTTTATTGGAGCGGTTCGTTTAATGGCGGGCTTCCGTCGCAGATGGAAAAGTACGAAATGCTCAAATGGTCCTTGAGCCTAGATTACCGCTATTCGTTCAGCAGTACTCGCGTGGCAAAGAATTTGTTCAAAGACAACATTTCGCATTCGACGGGAATCTCGGCATCGTTCCAGCCGACAATCAACTGGGATGTTTCTTACAGCACCCGCTACGATTACAACGAAGGTAAGTTTGTCTCGCATGAATTTACGTTCAAACGCGTTTTGCACTGCTGGCAGCTCGATTTCACGTGGACACCGACTGGCCCTGCTGCCGGTTGGAGTTTCTCGATTTACGTGCGTGACTTGCCGGATATCAAGCTGAACGCAGGCAGCACAGAAACGAAGTATTATGACTAAATCTGAAATTGTATTAGCAAGCGGCTCGCCGCGCCGTTCCGAAATCCTGAAACAGTTGGGTGTCAAGTTCCGCGTGGTCGTCTCGGGCGAAGATGAAAAACCGACAAGTACGAACCCGCTGGACTTTCCGCGCGAAAATGCCTGCATCAAGGCTTTGTCTGTATCCCGCCAAGAGCGCGATGCGTTTGTACTTGGTTTTGATACGCTTGTCTTTTTGGATGGCAAACCTCTCGGAAAACCGAAATCCGAGGCGGATGCTCTTGAAATGCTCAATAAATTAAACAATCGGAGTCATTGGGTGATTACCGGTGTCGCGATTGCGCGTGCAGGGGAGATTCTTTGTGCGTCCGAGGAGAAAACAGAGGTCATTTTTAGAAACTGTTCCTTACAGGAACTTGAAGATTATGTAAATTCTAAAGACCCGATGGATAAAGCAGGTGCCTACGGCATTCAAACGAATGGTGCGCGCTTGATCAAGTCTATCAATGGGTGTTACTACAACGTGGTTGGGTTGCCCGTTGCACGTACACTAGAAATGTTGGATGGATTACAAGTTAAGGTGTGATAAATGATTCAAGTAGATGAGAAAAATCCTAACGAACGTCTTGGTGATTTTTTGACCCGCGTTCGTGAATCTCAAGGACTTTCTATTGAAGATCTCTCTGAGCGTACTAAAATCTCGTTGAAGATGCTGCGTTTTATTGAGGCGAGTGATTGGAAATCTCTCCCTGTGGAAGCGTATGTCCGTAGCTACTTGAATTCTATCAGCGCCAAGCTTGGCTTGGATTCCAAGGCTGTCCTTAAAATTTATAGCGACGAAGTGGGCTCCAATTTTGCGTTGCGCGATATGGAACCGCTTATGCAGAATGTCGCTCCGATTACAGATGAAGAGCGTAAGCCGCGTAGCAAGGCTGTGCCTATAATTATCGTGATACTCGCGATTCTTTTTGTCGCAGGCTTCCATTTGTGGACAAAGGTTGATTCTTCTCCCGATACAAACGCCAATCCTCCGGCGGTGGTTGCACCTGAAGATTCTTCGGAACTGAGCCAAGACATGCCTGAAGGCGCCGAGGCGGTTCCTGTCGATTCCATCAAGGACGAAAAGAACGAGACTGTGACGCAGGCCGATGTCGATAAAGCTGTGAAAAAAGCGGAAAATCTCCCGGCCTCGGCAACAATCTTTATTTCTTCTGATTCCAAGAAAGATACCGTCAAGGCTCCGACTGGGCCGGTCTCGGATAATGGCCGCACGAAAATTGAACTCGTCGGTTCTGGCGAGATGCGTTCCTGGGTCGGTATCAAGCGTGACGAAGACGATGACGAATTTGTGAAAGAAGCGAATATCGCGACGGTAGATAATAAACTTGTCTATACCGCTTCTGGAACGTTGTATGTTGTTATTGGCGAACCGCGTGCGATTGGCAAGATGTTCTTGAACGGTGTCGAAACTCCGCTTCCTGTACCGAAGTTTGGCCGCGTAGTTCGTTTCAGCGTTTATGACGGTCGTGTCCTTAAATAAGAGGTGCTAAGATGCGTTCTTCTAAGATTTCTCGTAAGACGAGTGAAACCGACATTCAGCTGTTCTTGAATCTGGACGATGCGTCTAGGGGCAAAATCAATTCTGGGTCGGGCTTCTTGGATCACATGCTTAACTTGTTCCAAGTACACGGCGGATTTCACCTAGATTTGACTTGCAAGGGCGATACCGAAGTCGATATGCACCACAGCATGGAAGACATTGCGATCGTGCTTGGCCAGGCTCTCGTCGAATGCCTCGGCGACAAGAAAGGTATTGAACGCTACGGTTTTTACTTTGTTCCTATGGACGAAGCCTTGAGCCGCGTTTGCATCGATTTTAGCAACCGTATCGGCTTTGTCTGGAACGTGAAACTCCCGGCTGAAACCGCTGGCGGAATTGAAACCAGCATGTTCGAACACTTCTTCAAGAGTCTTTGCGAAAACGCTCGCATGAACTTGCACGTAGAATTGTTCTATGGTAGTGACAATCACCATTGCCTGGAATCCATCTTCAAGGCGTTTGCCCGTGCTGTGGCTATGGCTGTGGCTCCTTCGCGTAACGTGAAGGGCGTTCCTAGCAGCAAAGGCGTTCTGTAAAAGATCGCCAATAATTGCTGCGGTAAAAAAACGCGAAAATCACCGAACTCGTCATTGCGAGGCACGGAGTGCCGAAGCAATCTCTCAATAAGTCTTGAGTCTCATGCCCGCTTTCGAGCGGGCATTTTTGCTGCGTAATGGATGAAATTACGGGCATTTTTTTGTTTTTATGAATCAATAGCATATTTTTTTTGAAAAAAGAAAATTTTTAGGATATTTTTATTTAGACTTCATCGAAGGAGATTATATGGCGTTGATGATTATTCAGCTGTTGGTGGTGCTTCTGGCGCTTTATGTAGGTTCGCGTTACGGGAGCCTTGCGCTTGGGGCCATTTCGGGTATTGGTCTTGCCATTCTGGTGCTCGGATTTGGCATGAAACCGGGAAACCCGCCTACGGATGTTATTTACATCATCATTGCCGCCGTGACTTGTGCGGGAATCTTGCAGGCTTCCGGCGGTATGGATTGGCTTATCCAGGTTGCTGAACGCCTATTGCGTCGGCACCCGGACCACATTACGTTCCTCGCTCCGCTTTGCACTTTCTTCTTGACGGTGCTCGTGGGAACGGGTCACGTGGTCTATACACTGATGCCGATTATTTGCGATATCTCCCTCAAGAAGGGAATCCGCCCGGAACGTCCGTGTGCCGTGGCTTCGGTAGCATCGCAGGTGGGCATTACCTGTTCGCCGATTGCGGCAGCGGTCGCTTCGTTTGTCATTATCTCGAACAAGAACGGATTTGAAATTAACAACTTGCAGGTCATCGCGATTACGATTCCGGCATGTATTTGCGGGCTTATGGCGGCAGCGGCTGTTTCGTACAGGCGAGGGCTCGATCTCGATAAGGACCCGGCTTTCCAGGCGCGCCTCAAGGACCCGCAGATGAAGGAATACATGTTCGGGAGTACGGCTTCCGTGCTTGACAAAAAAGTCCCGAAAGAGGCAAAACGTGCGGTGTATATCTTTTTTGCGGCTCTTGGCGTAATAGCTCTGTTTTCTATCTGCCAAATTGCGGGGTTCGATATCCGTCCCCAGTTCCCGACGGGCAAGATTGTCGATGGCGTGGAGCAGGTGAAACCGCTAGCGATGAACATTATCATTCAAATCGTGATGATTTCGGCGGCGGCGTTCATGATTCTTTGTTGCAATGCGAAACCCAAGAAGGCCGTGGCTGGAGCCGTGTGGCAGAGCGGCATGGTCGCCGTTGTCGCCATTTACGGTATCGCGTGGCTTGCCGATACGTACTTTGCTAATTACATGGACGTGATGCAGGGCGGGCTCAAGGATATTGTGCAGCATTACCCGTGGGCAATCGCGTTTGCGTTCTTTGCGGTGAGCGTGCTTATCAATTCGCAGGGGGCCGTGGTGGTTGCGATGCTCCCGCTGGCCTATAGCCTCAACATCGAAGGCCCTGTGCTGTTGGGCGTGCTCCCGAGTGTTTATGGTTACTTCTTCATCCCGAATTATCCGTCCGACATTGCGACCGTGAACTTCGACCGTTCTGGCACGACCGTCATCGGAAAATACTTGCTGAACCACAGCTTTATGCGGCCGGGCTTGGTAAGTGTCATCGTTTCGACTATTGTCGGAACGTTGCTTGTAAAGCTGATCTACTAGCGCCGTAAATTCGGAATGACGTCACTTTTTCCTCGCCTCAGTCGATGCTGGGCGAGAATTTTTTATATGAAACATTATGTTTCTTATACTGATGTAAAAATAATTGATTTGTTGATAAAATTGCTAAAATTTAAAGAAAATAACAATTTTTGTTTCATTGATATTGAATTTTTGATGAATTGATTTTATTTTTAAAGCAGATAAAGCTGATTAAGAATTATGAAATCTGTTTTTGAATATAGAGATTACCGCTCGTACATACGAGACTTTTACGAAAGCCGTAAAAAGTGTTCCGCATTTACGTGGCGCGAATTTGCGAAACTTGCGGGGTTTTCTTCGTCGGGATTTTTGAAGCTCGTATGCGATGGCAAAACGCGACTCTCAAAAGTGGCTGTCGAAAAAGTTCTGCCGGCGATGAACTTGTCTGGTGTACAGGCCGAATATTTTCGGGCGATGGTTGAATTTTGCGATTCCGCACGCTCTGAAATCCGTCAAGTCGCTTTTGAGCGGATGATGAAAATTGCTAGCGAAAACCGTGTGGAATTTTTGGAAGCGAAGTCGTTTGCGTATTTCTCGTCGTGGGCAAACCCTGCGCTCCGGGAACTTGCCCCGATTATGAAGGGTGCAACGCCTCTTGAAATGGGACATGCACTTGTGCCCGCCATTTCTGCCGCCGAAGCCCGCGAATCCTTGGATTTGCAGGAATCGCTAGGGCTCTTGAAAAAGGACGAATGCGGAAATTACCATCAAACGAGCGAAGGCGTTTCGAGTTCTCGCGAAGTGGTATCGGCGACGGTCGTCAATATGCAAAAGCAGTATGCGCATTTGGCGGCTGATTCTCTGGAACGTTATTCGCGCGATTACCGCCACATCTCTGGAATGACGATGGGGCTTGACCGCGAAGCTTACGAGCGCCTTGCCGCAGAACTTGATGCGTTTCGCAAAAAGGTGGCTGAAATTGTGTCGAACGTAAAAAGTTACGATCGCGTTTATCGAATGAATTTACAGCTCTTTCCATTGAGCAAACAAGTTGGAGAAAAAAATGAAAAAGATTAATCTGATGCAAAATTTAATTGCCATGGGCCTTGCTTGCGCAGCGGTTCTCTCGGGGATTACGTTACTTGCGGGGTGTTCCGGCTTTACCGAAGACACGAATACATCTTCGAATGATAATGGCGGACTCATTGATGTGCAGGCTGCTTTTGCTTCTGCACGCGTGTCGCAATTGGGCAAGGTTATAGTTGATGAATCTCAGGATTCTTTAACGATTGTTTATGAAACTTTTGGCGGCTGCTTGAAAAATGATAATGGCGTTTATGCTTATAATTCCGATTTCTATTTTTCCAATTCAAGGACTTATGCTTATAGTTTCCATGGTGATACGCTCGTCTTGTCCTATGGTTCCATCAATCATGAAAAGGGCTCGCTATACGACTTAAATTTTTATCTTATTGGAGGTAATCCCGGTGATTTGAATGGTGTATGGATGTATTTGCCATGTACTTCATTTGGTGATGAATATGGTTGTTCCAATGATATGGAAAATTTATTTATCCAATTCAATAATAGAAGTGTGGAAACCCGCGTTTCTGAAAATAAAACGTATGATTATATGAATTCTGGCTTTGTTGAAAATCTTGCGTTATTTATGACTGGACATGAAAATCGTATAGATTTTGATTTGCGCGGTCAAGTGATGAGTATGGATAATGATCTTTCAGGTAGAGGATTTACAGTTCAAGAAAGATCGAATAAAAATATGAAATTCGTTTATAAAGAACACCAATATGAATTGAATGTAGATTACGTTCAAATAAACGATTCTGCTGCTGTAACTTTGTCCTCTGAAGGGCTGTCTTGTTCAGCTTATTTGAGTGAACGTGATGATGTTTCTTCTGAAATTTGCCGCGAAGAAAATGCAGATTACCTTTATGAAAATGGCAGAGGGAGCTTGGGCTACCGTAAAGACAATAGTGAGGAATTTGCTAGTTGCGTGAAAAGCCTTGTTAATCGCAAAACGAATGCTTCTTTGAGTGATAAGTCTGGCAATAATGATGTGCAAACGGCTTTTGAATCAGCTCGTTTGAATAAAGTGGGTAAAGCTTTTGTTGATGAATCCAAGGATTCTGTAACATTTGTACTTGAAATCTTTGGGGGCTGCTTTAGAAAAGATGGAAAGCTTTACTATGATCCGGACTATTATTTTGAAGATGTAGATCGTTTTGCTTATAACTTCCGTAATGATACTTTGCAGCTTTCGTACGTTGATGAGGATGAAATAACAAAAGAGCTTGTTACTGTACAATGGGTTGGCGGAACTTTTGGTGTGTTGGATGGCACTTGGCGTACTTCGCCGTGCCTCTATGTCGATAGTGTCTATGGCTGCGGCAATGATGCTTACGAAAAGTTTTTTAAGCTCGATGGAGACAAATTAGAACATCGTGTTGGTGATGTGCCAAACTATGATTATATGAACACGAATTTTGTGGGGGATATATTCGGTTTCTTGAACGATAAACACTCCATTATGTTCGAAGATGTTTTTTATTCAAGGTCTGACTTTAGTCCCGAAAAATATGGAATTACGGTTCAAGAAAAAACGAAAAAGAGCATGAAGTTTACACATGAAGGTCGCACATTTGACTTGAAAGTGGATTTTGTTCGTTATAGCGATACCGTGGCAGTAACTCTTTCGTCTAATGGAATAGCTTGCGTTGGCAATTATAGCAAGAAGAATGATGTTCCACCCGAATTATGCCGTGAAGAAAATTCAGCTTATCTTGAATCTTCCAGAAATGATTCGAAATCAGATGCTCTGCAATATAAAAAGGACAATGTTCGAGAATTCTCAAAATGCATCGATAGCATTATCGGGCGTGAATAAAAAGCGTGACGCCAGTTCTACACCGGCGTCTTGCTCTTTTCACCGGCTATTTCGCGGACAAGTTTCGGTACGAGGTAGCCGGGGAGCTTGGTGCGGATTTGCGCGATGAGTTCTCGGGCGCGTTCGTCGCTGACTTCAAAATGGGCGACGCCTTTTGCATGGTCGAGTTGGTGCAAGTAGTAGGGGAGTACACCTTGCTCGAATAGCCTGCGACTCAGGTTTTCAAGAGTTGTTGCGTCGTCGTTCACGCCTTTCAAAAGAACGCTCTGGTTCAAGAGCGTCCAACCGCTGAATTTAAGTTGTGCAAAAACCGCGGCGGATTCTTCGTCGAGTTCGTCGGGGTGGTTCACATGCACTACGAGCACGCAGTTGAATCGTGCCGGCAGTTCGCGCAAAAGTTCAAAATGCTGCATCACGAGGTCTGGCCGCATAATCGGGAGCCGCGTGTGGATGCGGAGCGTCGTCACGGACGGGTGGAATGCAATCGCTTCTACGAGATCGCGGAACGGCCCCGGTCCAAGCGTGAGCGGGTCTCCGCCCGAGAGGATGACTTCCCAGATGTTCGTGTGGACATCGAGCCAGTTCGAAACTGCACTTGCGATATTCTGAGTGTCCTGGAAGGGGTAGTTGCGCCTGAAGCAGAAGCGGCAGCGCACACCGCAGGCAGAAGTCGAAACGATGAGGGCTCGGTTATCGTACTTTTGCAGAATGCATTCGGACTTGCCGGCGGGGAGGTCGCCCACAGGGTCATCGACAAAGCCGGGTGCGTCCTTGAGTTCGTCCTTGCTTGGCAGAACCTCGCGTAGCAGTTTGGCTGGCTCGCCCGATTTTTGGATGAGGTCGGCGTAATGCTTGGAACAGTTGAAGGCAAACGAGGGACTTTGGTCGAGGTTTGCCTGCATCTCGCTTGTCAAACCTGTAAAATCTTTGCCCAAATAATCTAAAAATTCAGAAATATGCGTGAAAACTTTAACAGAATTGTCCATTATATTGCTAAATTTAGAATCAAAATCAACAAGAGGATAATATGGGTACTGTAAGCACCAACGAATTCCGTAAAAAATTGAAAATCATGGTTGATGGTCAGCCGTACGAAATCATCGAAAACCAGTTTGTGAAGCCGGGTAAGGGTCAGGCTTTCAACCGCGTTCGTATCAAGAACTTGGTGACTGGCCGTACTCTCGAACGTACTTGGAAGAGCGGTGACACGGTGGAAGAAGCTGATGTGACCTACACTGAAATGACCTACCTCTACAACGACGGTTCTACTTGGTATTTCTTGGACAACACCACTCAGGAAACGATGGAAATTGCCAAGGAAGCTCTCAATGGCTGCGAAGTTTGGCTCCTCGACGGTGCTACTGTCGAAGTGACTTGGTGGAAGGATCCGAAGACTCAGTCCACGATGCCGATCGAAGTTATCCCGCCGACATTCGTTGACTTGATGATTGTTGACGCTCCTCCGGCTGTCCAGGGCAACACCAGCGGTAACGTGATGCGTGAAGCCACTCTCGAAACTGGCGCCAAGGTGATGATTCCGCTCTTCATCGAAAACAACACCAAGATCCGCGTCGATACCCGCGACGGTTCTTACCTCGAACGCGCTAAGTAATCTTGTCATCCTGGAGGGTTCGCAAAATCCGATAGGATCCATACAAATAAGCCTCGTCCAAGCGACGGGGCTTTTTTGTATAATCGAAAACCACCGGCTAGGCCGGTGGTTCCGTAAAAGCCTTCTGGCGGTCATGAGAAAAAAATCCTTTGACTAATATTGAGATGCGGTCGGCCAACTGCATAACA